>Ga0075163_10000875_pt1 | contig 40237 bp, 30 predicted proteins | sample JI1023141ADNA_FD_71478 | JGI IMG/M metagenome (GOLD analysis project Ga0075163, IMG submission 71478) | Wastewater effluent complex algal communities from Wisconsin, to seasonally profile nutrient transformation and Carbon sequestration -... | ecosystem: Engineered > WWTP > Effluent > Algae...
GGCGACGCCGCCGGCAGCGCCCGTCGGCGCGACCACGTCGCCGTCGCCCGATGCCGCGGTGGCCGCCGTCGCCACCGCCGACGTCGTCGCGGCCACTGCTGCGCCGCCGCCGCTCGCGCCGATCCCGCCGGCGCTCGACGCGGGCCTCGCCAGCGCCAGCACGATCTCGATCCGCGGCGACACCGCGGGGCGGGTGTACGTCGACGACGCGCTGATCGGATCGCTGCCCGTCGACCAGCGCGCGATCGCGCCGGGGCCCCACCTGATCGAGGTGCGCCGCCCTGGACAGCCGACGGTGCGCAAGCGGATCCGGCTCGCGGAGGGCGCGGCCTGGTCGCTCGACCTCGGGGCCGCCGATCCGGCGGCCGCGGTCGGGGCCGCGCCGTCGACGCGGCCACCGGATCCGCGCGCGGCGGCCGCCGTCGCCGCGGCCGCGCCGCCGGTCGTCGCGCCGCCGGTCACTGCGCCGCCGGTCACGGCGCCGCCCGTCACGGCGCCGCCGGTCGTCGCGCTGCCGCCGGTCGCGCCGCCACCGGTCGCGCCGCCCAGGGCGCCGGTGGTCACGCCGCCGCCGGCGACCGCGCCGCTACCACCTCGGCTGCCGCCGACCTACGCCGCGCGCAGCCTCAAGGAGGTGGAGTCGGTGCTCGCCGCGATCGAGAACGAGGCGGTCGCGCGCGGTCGCGTGAGCCCGGCCGCGGTCCGCGGGACCACGCGCAAGCTCGCCGAGCGGATCGTCGCCGAGTACACCCCCGGGACCCCCATCGCGCTCCGCCCGCGCGCGATCTACCAGTACATCGTCGACGGTGCGATCGCAGGCCAGCGCGCCGCGGCGATCGCGAGCGGGCTGTCCAGCGCCTACGCCAAGGGCGCGCTGTAGCTCACCGCAATCGGAGTCGCATGTCGTCAAGGTCGTTCCTCGTCGTCGCGCTGGCGCTCGGCATCGCCGGCGCCCCGGTCGTCGCGCAGCCCGCGCCGCCACCGCCGCCCACGCCGTCACCGCCGCCCGTGGCGTCACCCCCGCCGACCGCGGCGCCCCCGCTGGCCTCGCCGCCGGCCGCGCCGCCCGCGGACCCGCCCCAGGATCCGGATCCACCCGGCGCGCCGGCGGCGGACGCGCCGGGCGGCGATGTCGGCGATGCGCCGGGCGGCGCGGCGGCGGACGCGCCGCTCGCCGAGGACGAAGACGTCCTCGCCCACATCCGGGACGAGGCGGCGTCGACGGAGGCGGCCGCCGGCGGCGAGTCGTTCGGCACCGCGCTGCGCGCGTTCAACCTCGAGGCGACCTGGTCGGGCTATGGCGACCTCGCCGTCCTCGCGGTCCCCCAGGCGGACACGCTGACGTTCGACGCGGCGCACTTCAACCCGATCCTCGGCGCGCACGTGAGCGACGCGGTCAGCGCCGAGATCGAGCTCGAGGTCGAGCACGGCGGCGCGACGATCCGGATCGAGTACGCGCTGGTCGACGTCGCGATCACGCCGGCGGTCGGGGTGCGGGTCGGGCGGTTCCTGGTGCCGATCGGCCGCTTCAACGACACGCTGCACCCATCGTTCCGCTGGCCGCAGGTGTCGCGGCCGCTGATGTTCCGCGACGTCGTGCCGGCGGTGTGGTCCGAGGTCGGGGCGCAGGTGCGTGGCCACGTCGATCGCGGCGCGACGCGGCTCGACTACGCCGCGTACGCGGTCAACGGCCTCGGCGTGCACGACCCCGCCGCGGCGCCCGCCGAGTTCATCCGCTCGCTCCGCGAGAACACCGTCGACAACAACCTCGACAAGGGCGTGGGCGGCCGGCTCGGGCTGACCCTCCGCAAGGGCGAGTTCGGCGAGGCGGTCGTCGGCGCGTCGGCCTACAGCGGCGCGATCGACGACGCGCGGCGGCTCACGATCGTCGACGTCGACGCTGCGATCAAGCTGGGCGCGCTCGTGGTGTCGGGCGAGGCGGCGCAGACCCTCGTCGACGCCGGCTACTACACCCGCGGCGCGTACCTCGCGGCGTCGTACGGTGTCGGGCGCACGACCGCGACCGCGCGCTGGGACTACGTCGTCAACCGTCCGGACCAGGGGGCGCGTGCGGTCACGCACCAGGCGGTCGCCAGCGCCAAGTTCGCCCCGACGCCGATGTGGAGCCTGCGCGGCGAGGTCGTCGTCCCCGTGATCGTGCCGGCCGCGGCGGCGCGTGAGCTCGGCGCCAGCGCGATGCTGGCGTTCGTGTTCTGACGGCCCCGCGCGTCGGCGCCGACCGCCGCCGTCACCCCGCGGTGGGCAGGTGGGCCTGGACCAGCGCGAGCATCTGCTCGGCGGGGAACGGCTTGGTCAGCACGCCGGCGACGCGCGGGTTGCCGGCGACCAGCCGCCCCACGTCGAGCTCGCCCGACACGACGTAGAACGGCACGTCGCGCTCGAGGCGCTGCAGCAGCTCGAGCGCGTTCATCCGCGGCATCCGGTAGTCGCACAGCACCACCGCCACCGGGTTGGCCTGCAGGTACGCCAGGCCGGCGAGCGGATCGGTGAACGTCGTCACCGCGATGCCGCTGTAGCCGAGGATCGCCTCGGTCGCGCGGCACAGCAGCGGCTCGTCGTCGATGTAGACCACCGGCGCCGTCATCGCTGCACCGCCGGCAGCCGCAGCACGAACCGGGTGCACGCGGCGGTCGCGTCGAGCGTGAGCGTGCCGCGGTGACGCTCGACGATGCTGCGGCTGATGCTGAGGCCGAGCCCGGTGCCCTCGCCGACCTTCTTGGTGGTGAAGAACGGGCGGAAGATCCGCTCGGCGGCGTCGGCCGGCAGCGGCGGGCCGGCGTCCTCGACCGCGATCTCGACCGCGCGCGCGTCGGCGACGTCGTGCGCGGTGAGCCGGATCCACGCCGGCTCGACGGCGCGCGCCGCGTCGCGGGCGTTGTTGAGCAGGTTGACCAGCACCTGGGTCAGCTCGATCGCGTGGCCCTCGACCCGGGCCGTGGTCGTCACGTCGACGGTCAGCGCGATCGCGTCGCCGGCGATCCGCGCGCGGCACAGCCCGACCGCGTCGGCCACCACCGCGGCGACGACGACGTCGGCGCGCGCCTCGCCCTGGCTCTCGCGGCTGAACCGGCTCAACCCCTGGACGATCGCGCCGGCCCGGCTCGCGGCGGCGCGGATGCCGGCGATCGCCTCGCGGGCGCCGGCGGCGTCGCCGCGATCGATCGCGCCCTGCAGGGTGTACGCGAACAGCTCGATGATGCCGAGCGGGTTGTTGATCTCGTGGGCGATGCCGGCGGCCATCTCGCCGAGCATCGCCAGCTTGGACGCCTGGATGGCCTTCAGCCGCTCCTCCTCGACCTTGCGCTCGAGCGCGCGCTGCTCGGTCATGTCCTCGATCAGCGACCAGATCAGCGTCTCGGCCTCGCGCTCGATCAGGAACCCGTGCAGGCGGACCGGGATCGTCGTGCCGTCCTTGCGGATGAACTCCTTCTCGTACGGGCCGTAGCGCCGGGTGGTGCGCAGCAGCTCGAGCTGCGCCGCCTCGTCGGCGTCGTACCGGCGCGGCGTCAGCTGCCAGTAGGTCAGGCCGCCGTCGGCCTCGGCCGGCGTGTAGCCGATGATCCGCAAGAACGCCGGGTTCGACTCGAGCCACAGCCCGTCCATCCGGCACAGGTTCAGGCCGAGCGGCGCCTGCGCGAAGAAGTCGCGGATCGTGCTCTCGCGCTGATCGAGCCGACGGCGCGTGTCGACCTGCTCGGAGATGTTCTCGGTGTAGATCAACAGGCCGGCGACCGCGCCGTCGGCGTCGTGCCACGGCGCGACCAGCCAGCGCAGCCACACCCGCCGGCCGTCGGCGCGCTCGAAGTAGTCCTGGTCGCGGTGCTGGGTCTCGCCGGCCAGGCCGCGGCGGTGGATCTCGCGCCACTCGGCGCGGATCTCGGGGAACACCTCGTAGTGGCTGAGCCCGACGATCGCGCGCGTCGACGCGTCGCCGTGGGCGGCGAGCCAGCCGTCGCTGTGCGCCAGGTAGCGCATGTCGCGATCGAACACCGCGGCCGCGAGCGGCACCTGGCGGACGAAGTCCGCGAACAGCCGCCGCAGCGACTCGACCGGGAGCGCCACGCTCACCGCCGCATCGTACACTGGCGCGCGCGCCGGCCGGGTGATTTCGCGCGGCGCGTCGGCGGCGGTGCCGCGCGGCGCCGGCGACTAGCGGCCGGGGCGCTCGAGCATCGCCAGCGCCTTGAGGATGGCGTGGCGGCGGCGGGTCGGCGGGCCGGGCAGGCAGCTCAGCAGGCGCTGGTGGCCCTCGGCGCCGACGACCTTGGCGCCCAGCTTCGCGATGCCGAAGCCGGCGTTGATCTGGACGTTCTGCGCCGGGCCGTCGAAGGCGGCGAACAACAGCGCGCGGGCGTTGGGCAGCGCGCAGATCAGCTCGACGACGCGCAGCCCGTGGGTCTCGTCGTCGGTCTCGAGGCCGGCGAGCAGCGCGGCCTCGACGCGGGCCCCGCGCGGCGCCAGCGCGGCGTGACCCGCGGCGGCCACCGCGGGGCTGCCGCCGAGCGCGGCGACCAGCGCCGGCGCGGTCGCGATCACGGCGTCGTCGCCGAACAGGTCGAGCGCGCGGGCGGCGGCGACCCGGACCCGATCGTCGTCGTCCTTGAGCAGCGCCGCGACGGTGAGCGCGTGGGGAGCGGCGGCGGCGCCCAGCGCGCCGAGCCCGGTGGCGGCGTTGGCGCGCACCGCGGGGCGCGCGTCGGTGAGGAACGGCACCAGCGCCGCGGCGTCGACGTGGAGCTTGGCGAACGCCTGGTGCTCGAGCAGCGCGGCCTCGAAGCCGGGCACCGCCGGCACCGGCGGCCCCGCGGGCACGCCGTCGATCGCCGTGAGCGTCGCCCGCGCCAGGTCGCGCACGCGCGCCGCGCTGTCGGTGCGCGCGCGCTCGAGCACCGCGCGGCCGCTGCCGAGGCGCGTGGCCCCGAGCGCGATGAAGCCGCGCGCGGCGTGGGCCTGCGCGCCGGGGCGCGCGAACGCCGCGCCGAACACGTCGGCGGCGTCGGGCCGCGCGGCGATCAGCTCGAGCAGCACGCGGGCGCGGTGATCGTCGGCGGTGTCGAGGCCGTGGGCCAGCGCCGCGGCGATCGCCGGCGCGGCGGCGGCGGTCAGCATCGCGCCGAGCTGCGCGGCCAGCGGCGCGTCGGCGTGGCCGAGCGCGCGCACCAGGGCCTCGGCGCAGCCGGCGATCGCGCCGTCGCCCAGCCGCGCCAGCGCGCGGGCGGCGCCGAGCCGGACCTGGGCGTCGTCGTCGCGCAGGCAGATCGCCAGCGCGTCGCGCACCGCGGGCCCGTCGCCGAGCAGCCCGAACGCCAGCGCGGCGTTGGCCCGCACCACGGCGCTGGCGTCGCCCAGCCGCGGCACGAGGCCGGCGACGCCGACCGCGGCCACCGCGGCCTGGTGCTTGGCCAGCTCGGCCTCGGGCAGCACCCGCGCGTCGAAGCCGTCGATCGCCAGCGGCGGCGGCGCGCGATCCGGCCGCGGCGCGAGCTGCGCGACGGCGCGCTCGACGGCCACCCGCACCCGGGCGTTGCCGCCGCGAGTCGCGGCGAACAGCGCCGGCACCGCCGCAGCGGCGCGGGTCGGGCCGAGCCCGCCGAGCCCGAGCGCGGCGTTGACCCGGACGTCGACGGAGGTGCTGGCCAGCGCGTCGGCCAGGAGCGCCGGTCCCGTCGGCAGCGCGCCGATCAGCGCCGCCACCCGCGCCCCGTGCGCCTCGCCGGTGGCGGTCAGCCCGTCGAGCAGCGCCGCGGTCGCGGCGGCGCCGTGGGCCGTCAGCACCGCCTCGGCGGCCGCGCGCACCTCGGGCGCGGCGTCGCCCAGCGCGCGCACCAGCGCCGGCGCGACCGCCACGGCGGCGTCGCCGAGCGCGCCCAGCGCTCGCGCGCTCTCGGCCCGCACCGTCGGATCGCCGTCGCGGGTCGCGCCGCCGAGCGGCGCAGCAGCGGCGGCGGCGGCCGGGCCTTGCAGCGCCAGCACGCGGACCGCGTTGAGCCGGACCTCGACCCGCGGGTCGGCCAGCGCGGCCAAGAGCTCGTCGAGCGGCGCGATCGCCGCGGCCTTGCGCAGCTCGTCGGTGGTGAGCGCGCGCGCGGTCAGCTCGGGCACCGCCGCCGGCACCGGCTGGCCGGCCTTGCGCCGCGCGGCCGCCTCGCTGCGGGTGCGCGCGATGTAGCCGGCGATCGCCGTCAGCGCCGCGGCCCGGACGTCGGACACCGCGTCCTCGTACGCCACCGCGCGCATCGCGTCGATCGAGCTCACCGGCTCGAGGTCGGCGAGCTGGCCGACGCCGCGCACCGCGTTGAAGCGCACCCGCGCGCGGCCGTCCTTGGTCGCCGCTTGCAGCAGGTGCAGGCCGCGCACGCCGACCCGCGCGCACGCCTCGATCACCGCGCCGGCGGCGATCGCGTCGGTGGTGTCGAGCACCGCCAGCAGGTCGGCGTCGGCGGGGCCGACCAGGGTCGCCATCATCGCGACGATCAGCTCGACGACCTCGGGGCGCGCGCCGTCGAGCGCCGCCGCGATCGCCACCAGGTGGGCGCGCTGCGCCTTGCCGAGGTGGCCGATCGCCTCGGCGGCGGCGCGGGCCGCGATCGGGTGGCTGTCGCGCAGGAACGGCACCAGGTCGGCGCCGGCGTGGCCGAGCGCGGCCAGGCCCAGCGCCGCGTTGGCGCGCACCACCGCGCGGCCGTCGCGCAGCGCCAGCACCAGCGCGTCGGCGGTCAGCGCGTCCTTGCGCGCGACCAGCTCGTCGTAGGTGAGGGCACGCTCGTCGAGGGACGCGGTCGGGCTCGGGTTCGCCATGGCGTCGGCCACTGTAGATCACCGGCGGGCCCGGCGTCCGGCAACCAGCGGCACGGCTGCGCCGCGCCGGGCGGCCCGCGACCGCTGACCTCACCCGCGCCGTGGCCGCGGTGGGTACGATGGGGCATGGTCGCTCGCGCGTCGCTGATCGCGTGGCTGCTCGTCGCCTGTGGTCCGCGCGCGGTGGCGCCGCCCGCGTGTCCACCGGTCGCGCCGGCGAGCGCCGCGCCACCCGCCGCCGGCGCAGATCGCGAGGTCGACGGGCTGCGCTACCGGGTCAGCGGCGACGCGACGGCGGCGACGACGCTGGTGCTGGTGCACGGCAACTTCGATCGGCTCGAGACCTGGGAGCCGATCGTGCCGGCGCTGGTCGCGGCCGGCTTCCAGGTGGTGACGCTGGACCTGCCGGGCTACGGCCAGTCGCGCAACCGCCACGACGACTACACGCTGCGCGGCCTCGCCGAGGGCGTGCGCACGGTGGTCGAGGCGGTCGGCGCCGCGCGGGTGGTGCTGGTCGGCAACTCGCTTGGCGGCGCGGTGGTCGCGACCTACGCCGCGGCCTGGCCGGCGACGCTCGCCGGGGTGGTGCTCGAGGACGCCAACTTCAGCTACCCCGACGAGTGGCCCAGCCGGGAGATGACCGAGCCGTTCACCGCGATCCTCCGCGCGGCCGCCGCCGGCGTCGACGCCGCGGATCCGGCGGCGGCCCACGCGGCGCTGCGCGAGGCGATCGCGCGCGGCCTGCCGATCGCGCTGCGCCGGCCGGGCGCGGTGACCGACGCGGTGATCGATCGCTACACCGCCGGGCTCGAGGGCCGCGGCTACCAGGCGGTGGTGGCGGCGCGCGCCGCGGTGACGACCGAGGGGCTGGCCGCGCGGTTCGCGACGGCGCACGCGGCGCACCCGTTCCCGCTGCTGGTGGCGTGGGGCCTCGACGATCCGCTGCTCCCGGTCGCGGCGGCGGAGCGGATCCGCCGCACCGTGCCGGCGGCGCGGCTGTGGTTGATCGCCGGCACCGGGCACGCGCCGCACCTCGAGCGCCCCGCCGAGCTGGCCGCCGCGATCGCCGCGCAGTTCGGCCCGGGCGGGCCGCTGCCCGACGATCAGGTGGTGATCCCGGCGGGGGCGACCGTCGCGACGCCGTGGCCGGTGGCCGAGCTGCCGGTGGTCGAGCGCGCGATCCGGCGGCAGGTCGCGGCCGCCGGTGGCGCGGACGCGCTGGCGGTGGCGCCGTGGCTGGCGCTCGACGCGCTGGCGCTGGGCGATCTCGACGGCGTCGCCGCCGCGCTGGCGATCATGACCGCGGCGACCGACGCCGCGACCCAGGCGCGCGCCGCGCTGGTGCGCGGGCTGCTCGCGAGCGCGCGCGGCGAGGACGCGACGCCGGCGCTGCTGGCGGCGCTGGCGTCCGACGAGGACTGGGTGCGCGAGCTGGCGCTGACCCGCCTGGCGCTGTCCCGCCTGACGCCGGGCGCGGCCGCCACCGTCGACGCCGCGCTCGGCCCGCTGGCCCCGACCGAGTCGATCCGGCGGCGCGTGGCGCGCGCCGCGCGCGCGATGGCCACCGGCCGCTACCAGGACGCGGTCGCGCAGTTCGACGGCTGGAACCGCGGCGCGCCCGAGGTGCGCGCGCTGTGGCTGGGCCTGGCGCTGTACGGGGCCGGTCGGCTCGACGAGGCCGACGCCGTCGCCTCGCGCCGCCCGGCCAAGGCGCCGCCGGACGACCCGCTGGCGACCGTGCGCGACGCGCTCGAGCACTGCCGGTGGCCGCTGGCGTCGCGGATCGATCGCGCCCGCGGCTGGGATCCGCTGCTCGACTGGCCGTGCGAGGCGCTGGTCGACGTGCGCCACCTCGCCGACGAGCTGCCGCCGCCGGCGCTCGGCCACCTGACCACCGCCACCGGCGATCCCGCGACCGCGCTGGGCGCCGCCGAGGGCGCGGCCGCGGCGCTGGCCACCGGCGACGACGCCGGCGCGCGCGCCGCGCTGGCCGCGGTCGACCCGGCGCTGGCGACCCAGGTGCCGGCCTACCACCGGCTGCGCCTGGCGCTGGCCGCGGCCGCCGGCGATCGGCGCGCGGTGGCCGAGGCCCGGGCCCTGGTCGCGCGCCACGACGGCGGATGGCCGTGGCGGTGGGCGCTGGCCACCACGCTGCACGCCGCCGGCAAGCTCGCCGACGCCGAGCGTGAGCTCCGGGAGGTCGTGGCGATCGCGCCGATCGATCCGGTGCGCGAGGAGCTGGCCTGGCTGCTCGTCGACCGCGGCCACCTCGCCGAGGCCCGCGCCCTGCGCGCGCGCCTCGCGGCGAGCGCCGCCTGGCGTGGCGTCGCCGCCCGGCTCCCGCACCAGCGCCGCGCCGCCGCCGCGCTGGCGGCGCCGCCGTGATCGCCGCCGCGGCTTTACCCCCGCGCGTCCGTCGCGCATGATCGCGCCATGGCCGCGACCCCGCCGGATGGTCGCGACGCGACGGCCGCGGTCGACGCCGCGCCCGCGTCGCGCTTGCCGGCGCTGTTCGCCGACGCGATGGCGCGCACCCCCGCCGAGCGCGCCGCGCTGGTCGCCGAGGTCGAGCGCGACGATCCGCGCCTGGCCGCCGAGCTGGCCGCGCTGCTCGCGGTCGGCGTGCGCTCGGCGTCGGAGTCCACCGCGCTGGCGCCGCTGGTGACCGCGGCGGCCAGCCCGGCCGCGCAGCGCGCCGCGAGCGAGGCGGCGACGATGGCGGCGCCGGCGATCGACACCGACGGCGAGACCGTCAGCGCCGGCGGCGCGCCGACGCCGGTGTCGGTGATCGGCCGGCCGCGCCCCGAGGACGTGCCGCCGCCGCTCGACGGCTTCCGCTTCCTGCAGGTGCTGGGGCGGGGCGGCATGGGCACGGTGTGGGCCGGCGAGCAGCAGGCGCCGCGGCGGCCGGTCGCGATCAAGGTGCTGCACGCCACCTCGGCGTCGGCCACCGCGCGGTTCTGGGCCGAGGCCGAGATCATGGCGCGGCTCGATCACCCGGGCCTGGCCAAGGTGCTCGAGGCCGGCGTCGCCGACGGCCACCCGTACTTCGTGATGGAGCGCGTCGACGGCGTCACGCTCGACGCCTACCTGCGCCAGACGCCGCGCACGATCGCCGCGCGGGTCGCGCTGTTCGGGCAGATCTGCGACGCCGTCCACCACGCCCACGTGAAGGGCGTGATCCACCGCGACCTCAAGCCGTCCAACGTGATGGTGCGGCCCGACGGGCGGGTCGCGGTGCTCGACTTCGGCATCGCGCGGGTCGCGGTCGGCGACGCGGCGTCGAGCGGCGCCACCCAGGCCGGCGAGCTGATCGGCACGCCGCTGTACATGAGCCCCGAGCAGGCGCGGCTGCGCCCCGACGAGGTCGACGCGCGCTCCGACGTCTACACGCTGGGCGTGATCCTCTACGAGATGCTCGTCGACGAGCTGCCCTACGACGTGCGCGGCAAGGCGCTGCCCGACGTGGCGCGGGCGATCTGCCACGATCCGCCGCGGGCGCTGGGCAAGCGCGACCCGGCGCTGCGCGGCGATCTGCAGGCGATCGCCGAGCACGCGCTGGCCAAGGAGCCGGCCCAGCGCTACCAGTCGGCGGCGGCGCTGGCCGACGACGTCCGCGCGTTCCTCGCCGGCGCGACGATCTCGGTGCGCGCACCCGGCCTCTACGAGCAGACCCGGCGGTTCGCGCGGCGGCGGCCCGGCGTGGCGCTGGCGATCGTCGGCGCGATCGCCGCTGGCCTGGTGTTCGCGACGGTCGTGACCGTGCTGTGGGTCGACGCGCGCGCCGCGCGCCGGAGCGCCGAGCGGGCCCAGGCCAGCGCCGAGCGATCGCGCGCCGCGGCGATCACCGCGCGCGATCAGCTCGAGGAGCGCACCAACCAGCTGGTGCTCGACCGCGCCGCCGCGGTGCTGGCCCGCGATCCCACCGAGGCGCTGACCTGGCTGGCCACGCTCGGCGAGCGCGGCGTCGACCCGGCGCGCGCGTGGGACCTGGTCGACGTCGCGCTGGGCAGCGGCGTCGCCGCGACGGTGGTCCGCGCTGGCGACGACGAGCTGCGCTGGGTCGAGGCCACGGCCGACGGCTTCGTCACCGGCGGCTACGACGGCCGCGCCCGGCGCTGGCCGGCCGGCGGCGGCGCGCCGATCGAGCTGGCGCAGCTGCCGGGGCGGGTCCACGTCGCGCGGCCGTCGCCCGACGGCGCGATGATCGCGATCGGCGGCGACGCCGGCCTGGTGCGGGTGGTCGATCCCGCCGGCGCGACGCTGGCGACCGCGAGCTTGACCGGCGACGTCCAGGTCGCGACCTGGACGCCCGACGGCGCGTGGCTGGTGGTCGGCGACGATCGCGGCGGCGTGCTGGCGTGGCCGCGCGGCGGTGGCGCGGCCCGCACGCTGATCGGCCCGACGGTCGGCCTCGAGTCGCTGGCGGCGTCGAGCGACGCGGTGATCGCCGGCGACAACGACGGCCACGTCTGGCGCTGGTCGCTGGCCGCGCCGGGGCCAGCGCTCACCGCGGCGACCGGCGGCGGGCAGGTGTCGGCGGTGTGGACCCGCGGCGATCGGCTGGTCGCCGTCAGCGAGGACGGCGCGGTGCATCGCTGGCAGCTCGTCGGCGATCGGCTGGTCGCGGCGCCGGTGATCGCGACCGGCGTGACGCTCAAGACCGCGGCGATCGCCGCCGACGGCACCCGCGCGGTGCTGGGCGGCATCGACGGGCGCGCGCTGCTGGTGACCAACGCCGAGGTGACCGCGCTGACGCCGCACCGGCAGCAGGTGCGCGCCGTCGCGATCGCCGGCGACGGCCTGCGGTTCGCGACCGCCGGCGAGGACGGCGAGATCCAGAGCTGGGACCTCGCGACCGGGCGGCACCTGTGGCTGCGCGGCCACCGCCAGCGCGTGCGGGTGCTGACGTTCGATCGCAGCGGCGCGGAGCTGTGGTCGGGCGACGGCGGCGGCGAGGTGCGGCAGTGGCGGCTCGCCGCGGTGCCGGTGACCGTGCTGGCCGGCCCCGCGACGGCGATCGAACAGCTGGCGCTCGGCGCCGACGGGCAGCGCGTCGCCGCGGTCGACGAGGCCGGCGAGGTGTGGGCGTGGTCGTTGCGCGGCGGCGACGGCGCGGCGCGCGGCCGCATCGCCGGCCGCGCCACCGCGATCGCTGCGCTCGGCACCGGCGCCGTCGTCGTCGGTGGCACCGACGGCGCGCTCACGTGGTGGCCGGGGCCGCGCCGCCAGCTGGCGAGCTCGGTCACCGCGATCGCCATCGACCGCGACGGCGCGCGGGTCGCGGCGGCCACCGCCGACGGGCCGATCGCGCTGTTCAGCGGCGACGGCGCGCCGCTCGCGACCTGGCCGGGCCACCCCGGCGGCACCGACGCGCTGGCGTTCGCGCCCGACGGCGCGCTCGTGGTGTCGGGCGGCCAGGATCGCGCGCTGCGCGTGTGGCAGGTCGCGACGCCCGCCGCGCCGCCGGCCGAGGTGGGGCCGCTCCCCGACGACACCCGCGCGGTGGTGTTCGCGCCCGACGGCGCCACGGTGATCGCCGCCGGCGACGATGGCGCCGTCCGCGCGTGGTCGCGCCGCGGCGACGCGATCGATCCCGCCAGCGTGCGCACGCTCACCGCGCGGCGCGGCGCGGTGCGCAGCCTGACGATCGATCGCGGCGCCGGCACGATCGACGTGCTGTGGCGCGACCGGCACGGCGCGCACGTCGATCTCGCGCCGCCGCACGCCGCGCGGCCGTGGGCGGTGCTGCCCGACGACGCCGTCGCGCCGCTCGCGCTCCCCGGCGAGCCGCCGCGCTCGGTCGCCGCGCGGGGCGCCCTCGTGGTCGTGCGCGGCGCCGGCACGCGCTCGCTCGCCGACCTGCGCGCCACCATCGCTGCCGCCACCCGCGCCACCCTCGCCCCCCGCCAGCCCGTCACTCCGGACGCCCCCTGACGATCGGATGGGGATCGTCAGGCCGTGACGATCGGGTGGGGATCGTCGGGCCGTGACGATCGGGTGGGGATCGTCAGGCCGTGACGATCGGGTGGGGACCGTCAGGCCGTGACGATCGGGTGGGGACCGTCAGGCCGTGACGATCGGGTGGGGACCGTCAAGCGGCCAGTCGGGCAGGCTGGTGTGCCACGATGGCACACTCAGCTGGCGGGCAATGGCTTGAAATTGCATAGATCAAAGTGGTCCAGTCATTGGTCCATTGCTTGCTGCGCATCGCGTCATGCGTTCGCTCGTATTGATCGGTGTTCTGGGCGTGGTCGCGGCGTGCACCGAGCCGACGTCGTTGCCGCCGCCTGATGAGGCGCCGACGACGGTGCGCGCCGCGCTGGCGGCGGGCGGGGTCGAGCTGGCCATCGCGCCGGACCCCGGCGCTGGCTCGGTGGTCGCGCGGCAGTGGCGCGGTCACTGGGAGGAGGGCACGCTGACCATCCGGGTCGACGGCGGCGTGCTGGCGCTGTCGGCCGATCGCGACGGCGCGCTGGTGGTCGACGACCTCGAGGTGGCGCTCGCGCCGATCGCGTTGCCCGACGCGGTGTTCGGCGAGCCGGCGCGGCTGACCGAGCTGCGCCTCGGCCTGGTCGAGGCCGCTCCGGCGCGCGCGACCTGGGACGGCCCCGACGCCGGCCGCGCGACCGTCACCGCGACGCTCGCGCTGGCGTGGTCGCTCGAGACCCAGGGCCGCGTGACGCCGCTCGGGCCGGTGACGCTGCGCGGCTTGCCGCTCGCGCTCGACGTCGGCGGCGCCGCGGCCGAGGTCACCGCCGACGTCGGCCTGCGCGTCGACGGCGCGGTCTGGACCTGGGCCGGGCTCGTCGAGCTGCGCGACCTGGCGCTCGCGGTCCGCGCGGCGCCGTAGCACGCCACGCGCACCGGATTCGCGCGGCCACGTCGCCGCCGGCGTGGCATGCTGACCGCAACCGGGTCCCCGCGCGGGTGTCTCGGTCAGCACCATGCGCAGCCTGCTCGTCGTCGGATGCATCGTCCTGGCCGCCGCCCCGGCCGCCGCCGGCGGCGCCCGCGGTCGCGCCAAGAAGGTCCGCCCCAAGGCGGCCGCGATCGACGTCGCCGGCGCCGTCGCGAGCGGCGATGCGCTCCGCCGGTGCGACGCCGCGCTGGCGCTGGTCGGCGCCGGCCAGGCCGCGCACGCCAGCCTGCTGATCGGCGCCTGCGCCGAGCTGCCCGCCCGCGCCGACGCCGCGAAGCGCGCGCGGATCGCGATCGCCCGCCAGGCCGCGCGCGAGGCGTGGTCGACCGTCGACGTCGACCTGATCGGCGACGCCACCGGCGTGACCGTGACGATCGATCGCTTCGCCGACGTGCCGATCGCCGCCGGCGCGTGGCAGCTGCCGGCCGGCGACTACACGATCGTCGCGCGCGCGCCGCACGGCGAGACCCGCTACCCGCTGACGATCGCCGCCAACAGCCGCGCGCTGGTGCGCCTGACGCCGCCGCCGCCGCCCGCCGCGCCCACCGCCGGCGTCGTCGATTTCGGCGTCGACAGCGGCGCGCCGCTCGATGCGCCGCTGGCCGGCCCGCCGGTGGTCAAGCACGGCTCGATCTTGCCGGCCCGCTTCCGCGCCGGCCTCACCGCGCGTCCGTGACCGGCGGCGGCCGCGACGGGCAGCGCGCCATGAACCACACGCCGTAGGCCATCACGGCGATCACGATCGCGAGGATCCACCACGCCGCGTGCTTCCACGCGATCAGGTAGATCAGGCTGGCCGCCATCGACGTCCACGCGATCGCCTTGGCGCGCCGCGAGATGACGCGGTGGGCGCGCCAGGCCTGCAGCGTCGGGCCGAACACCCGGTGCGCGAGCAGCCACGCCTCGAGCCGCGGCGAGCTGCGCGACCAGCCCCACAGCGCCAGCAACATGAACGGCGTGGCCGGCACCGCCGGCAGGATGATCCCGGCGACGCCGATCGCGAAGAACGCGCACCCGAGCACGAAGTACAGCCATCGCAGCGGCGCCAGCGGCACGCCGCCATCCAACCACGATCGGCTAGGCTGTGACCATGGACGCGCCGCTCGTGGTCTCGCGGTTCGCCCCGTCGACCACCGGCGAGGCGCACCCCGGCACGCTGTTGTCGGCGCTGCTGGTGTGGCTCGACGCCCGCGCCGCCGGCGGGCGCGCGCTGCTCCGCCTCGAGAACCTCGATCACACGCGCTGCCGCGCCGCGTGGCAGACCCAGCTCGGCGACGATCTGGCGTGGCTCGGCCTCGACTGGGACGAGGTCGTCGTGCAGTCGGACCGCGCCGCCGCGCACGCCGCCGCGCTCGATCACCTCGCGGCCGCCGGGCGGCTGTACGCGTGCGCGTGCTCGCGCCGCGATCGCGCGGGCGGGCGGCGCGCGCCCGACGGCGGCTGGGCCTACGCCAACGTGTGCCGCGATCGCGGGCTCCCACCCGACGGCTGGCGCAGCCCCGGCGCGACGATCCGGCTGCGCCTCGACGACGGGCCGCTGGCGCTGGTCGATCTGGGCGGCCTCGACCTGTCGCAAGATCCCGCGGCCGAGATGGGCGACCCGGTGGTGGTGCGGCGCGACGGCGTGATCGCCTACCAGCTGGTGGTGGTCGTCGACGACGCGGCCAGCGGCGTCACCCGCGTCGTGCGCGGCAAGGACATCGCGCCGTCGACCGCGACCCAGGTGCGCATCCAGCAAGCGCTCGGGTTGCCGACGCCGGCCTACCGCCACCACCTGCTGCTGATCGCCGAGGAGGGCGGCAAGCTGGCCAAGCTGCACGGCTCGATCCCGGCGTCGCGGGTGCGGCGCACCTACGACGGGCCCGGGCTGTGCGGCGCGCTGGCCTACGCGTGCGGGCTGCGCCCGACCGCCGCGCCGGTCACGCCGACGGCGCTGCTCGCCGACTTCGCGTGGGCGCGGGTGCGCCGCGACGACGTCCGCGTGATGTGGCGCGACGGCGCGCTCGTCATCGCGGCGTAGGCCAGGTCGCGAACATCCGCGCGAACGCCACCGGGTTGGTCACGCCGCGCGCCGCCAGCGCGAGATCGGCCTCGCCGACCGCCGCGGCGTCGCCGTCGAGCTGCGCCAGCCGCCGGCGGGCCAGCGCGGCGATGCCCGGCATCTCGCCGCCGTCGGCGTCGGCCGCGGCGCCGCGCAAGAGCGCGCGCGCGCGATCGGGGCGGTCGCGCAGCGCCTCGATCGCCGCCAGCACCAGCCGCACGAACGCGCGGATGTACGGCGTGCGCACCCGCACCAGCGGCGCGATCGCCTTGCGCGCGGCGGCGGCGTCGCCGGCCACCACCGCGGCGCGCGCGATCAGGTACAGCGTCTCGGTGCGCACCGCCTCGACGTGGGCGAACGCCGGCCCGGCGAACGGGCGGATGTCGAGGGCCGCGCGCGCCACCGCCGCCGCGTCGTCCTCGTACAGCGCCAGCTCGACCAGCCCGCGCACCCGGAACCAGTGCTGCAGGTGCAGCCCGGCCTCGGGCGCCGACCAGATGTCCGGCGCCAGCTCGGCCCGCGCGCGCGCCGGATCGTCGGCGGCCAGCCACACCACGTTGCTCGACCACTGGAAGCTCGCCGCGGCGTAGCGATCGCCGCGGCGGATCGCGTCGCGCAGGTAGTCGCGCTGCCGCACCGCCAGCTCGCGGTAGTCGTTGTGGCGACGCAGCGCCATCACGATGAACACGCGCACGTGGTTGATCTCGGCGGCGGTGCCCACCGAGCGCTCGCGCAGCGCCACCTCGGCCTCGGCCAGGCACGCGATCGCGTAGGCGTAGCGGCCGGCGAAGAACTCGACGATGCCCTCGGAGGCGCGCGCCCACGCCACCAGGAACTGGCTCTGGCAGGCCCGGGCCAGCTCGGCGGCGCGCGCCACCGCGCGGCGCGCCAGCCCGACCCGCACGCCGCTCGAGCCGAGGTACATCGCGTGGTACGCCAGCGCGTAGGCGACCCGGCGTCGATCGCCCAGCCGCAGCGCCACCAGGAGCGCGCGCGCCTGGAACGCGCCGCCGGCGATCACCTCGACCATGCCGAGCCCCAAGGACGCCGTGCGGTAGACGTCGAGCCGCAGCTGATCGATCGACGATCCATCGGGCGTGCGCCGCGGCGTGAAGTGGGTGCCGCGCACCAGCGTGCGCAACCACAGCCACGCCAGCCAGCGCTTGGCCGCGCCGATCGAGCGCGGGTTGTACTCGCCGATCGCGGTCAGCACCTCGTCGAGCAGCCGGCGGCCCTCGACGACGTGGCCGCTGACCAGGAGCTCGTGGGCGGCCAGCCGCCGGCAGCGCGCCGCGACCTCGGGCTCGGCGCCCTCGGCGGCCGCCAGGTACACCTGCGCGGCGGCGTGGCCGCGGCCGGCGTAGCCCAGCGCCTCGGCGCGCGCCGCCAGGATCGCGCGCCGGCGATCGTCGTCGTGGCGCCCCATCCGCAGCGCCGCCGCCCACAGGTCCGCGGCCAGCTCGAACGCCAGCGCGTCGCTGGCGCGCTGCGCCGACACCTCGGCCAGCTCGGCGGCGTGGTCGAGCGCGCCGGCCGCCTCGAGGTGGCGCACCACCAGGAGCGGCGCCTGCTCGACCGCCGGCGACGCCAAGAGCGCCGCCGCCAACCAGCGGTGGTAGCGCCGGCGCCGGGCCGGCGGGATGCGCGCGGTCACCGCGTCGCGGACGCGGTCGTGGTACGGCTCGATCGGATCGTGGCTGCGGGTGCCGCCGGTGCGCACCAGCCAGCTCGCGCGCAGCGTGTCGATCGCCTTGGCCAGCGCGCGCCGATCGAGCTCGAGCGCGCCGCCGATCACGCCCTGCGGCACCGGCGCGCCGGCGACCGCGACCAGCTCGAGCACGCGCCGCGACGCCGGCTCCATCCGCGTCACCTGCGCCCACAGCGCCTGGTCGAGCCGCGCCACCGCGCCGGCGCTGTGCCGCACCAGCTGCTGCAGGAACAGCGGGTGGCCGTCGGCGTCGTCGACCAGCGCGTCGGCGTCGGCGGCCCGCTCGGGCGCGAGCAGCGTCACCAGCGCGCGACCCTCGGCGGCGGACAGCCGTTCGAGCCCCATCGTCGCGATCTCGCAGGGCAGCGCCAGCGGCGGCGCGGACGCGGCCAGCCGGCGGGTCAGGATCAGCAGGATCGGCGGCGCCGCGCTGGGCTCGAGCACCTCGCCGAGCAGCGCCAGGCTGTCGCTGTCGGCCCACTGCACGTCGTCGATGACGATCACCAGCGGCGCCTGCGCCGCCAGCGCGCTCAACAGGTGGCGCAGCCCGCGGAACGCCCGGGCCCGCAGCTCGATCGGGCTGTCCGGCTTCCGGACCGACAGCCGCGCGATGGCCGGCACCCGGCGCAGCACCGGGAAGGTGCGGGCCAGCGCGTCGACCTCGGGCGTCAGCAAGAACGCGACGTCGATCGGATCGCGGCGCAGCAGGTCGCGCACCAGGTCGTCGACGACCCCGTCGATGCCCTTGAACGGCACCGACTCGCGCTCGAAGCAGCGCCCCGACAGCACCCGCACCTCGGCGTGCTCGCGGTCGAGCCGCTCGACGAACGCGTGCACCAGCGCGCTCTTGCCGATGCCCGACGGGCCCTCGATGCACACCGTGCGCGGCTCGCCGCGGCGGACGTCGTCGAGCGCGGCCGCCAGCCGGGCCAGCTCGTCGGCGCGCCCGACGAACGGCAGCGCGCGATCGGGCGCGCGGGTCGACGGCCGGGTCGACAGCCGGGCGACGATGTCGGCCGCGGTCGGCCGGCGCGCCGGCTCGAGCGCGAGCAGCTCATCGCACAGCCGGGCCAGATCGGCCGGCGCCGGGCCGAACCGCGCCACCGGCGGCGCCGCCCGCTGCTGCTTGTTCATCAGGATCTCGATCGCGCGTCCCTCGAACGGCAGCCGCCCGGTCAGCGCCTCGAACAGCATCACGCCGACGCTGTAGCAGTCGGCCGCCGGCGACACCGCCGGGCTCACCGCCTGCTCGGGCGCCATGTACGCGGCGGTGCCGACCACCGCGGCGTCGCTGACCTGCGCCAGCACCGCGTCGCGCACCAGCCCGAAGTCGAGCACGACCACGCGACCCTTGCGGGTGACCAGCACGTTCGACGGCTTGAGATCGCGGTGGACCTTGCCGGCGCGGTGCAGCACGTCGAGGCCGGCCGCCAGCTGGCGCAGGCTCTCGCGCAGCGCCGCCTCGTCGAGCCGCCCCGGCCAGGCGCCGCCCTCGCTGGTGTCGTCGAGCGTGCGGTCCTCGGCGCGGACGTGCTCGAGGAACGGCACGCCGTCGACCAGCTCCATCGTGAAGAACCAGTGGCCGCCCGAGTGCAGCAGCTCGCCGAGCCGCACCAGGTTGCGGTGCTCGAGATCGGCGCGGGCGCGGAACTCGGTCTTCAGCCGGTACAGCGCGTCGGGGTCGACCGCGCGCAGGGTCTTGAGCGCCACCACCAGCTCGCGCTCGCGATCGTAGGCCTGGTACACCAACCCCATGCCGCCCTCACCGACGAGGCCGCGCAGCTCGAAGCGCGCGTCGCCCTCGAAGCCGGCGGTCGCGGCGCGACGATCGGCGGTCGGGTCGGAGCGCACGTGGCGCGGCGTCGACACGCGTCGATCGTAACGGCGTGGCGGCTTCACGCGATCTAGTAAGATCGGTGGGGCACCCCACACCTCGCCGACGCGGCGGATCGGCGTACGATGTGGGTGTGCGTAGGCTCGCGATCGCGTCCGTGCTCGTCGTCGGTGCCGGCTGCGCCGACGACGGCGCCTGTCCGAGCACCGGACAGTTCACCTTGACCGCGCCCGCCGGCTTCGCCCAGCTCGGCCCGACCGGCGCGGTGACGATCGCCTGGACCGCCACCGGCGATCCCGCGGCGACCGTGGCGCTCACGGCGATCGCCACCGACGGCGTCGCCGAGGTCGCGCTGCCGACGGCGCGGCTCGGCGACGGCCAGCTCGCCTGGGACGGCACCGACGCGACCGGCGCCCGGGTGCCCGCCGCCAACTACCGGCTGGGCGGCGCGGTCGCGCCGGTCGACGGCTGCGGTGGCGTCACGCTCGTGCCCGACGACCTGCACCTGATCGTCGTGATGGGCGTGCGCCTGCCGACTCAGCCGCTCGGCTTCGTCGGCAGCCAGGCCGATCGCGCGGTCGCGGTCACCACGGTCAGCCGGGCGTCGGCGCCGCTCGAGCTCGCGGTCGATCCCGATCCCGGCGTCGACGGCGATGAGCTTCCGTTCGCCACCGCCACCATCCCCGGCGAGTTCACCCCGATGGCGCGCAGCTACCCGTTCCCCGGCACCACCGTCGGCGGCGCGGCGATCCCGGCCGGCAGCTACCAGCTGATCGCGAGCTTCGGCGGCGTGCGCACCCGCGGCCCGCAGCTCACCTGGGATCCAGCGCAGTAGCGGCTACGAGCCCGCGCCGCGGCGCGGCCGCTCGGGCTCAGGCTCGGTGCGGCGGGCCTTGGTGGCCCAGTACGGGTTGCCGTGCTCGGTCGCACCGATCTGGGTCCAGGCGTAGTCCTTGTCGCCGGGCCGGTGATCCATGTGGATGAAGTTGCTCTGCGGGTACCAGCCGACGCCGATCTCGGTGTGGTGGGTCCACACGTAGTCGCGCAGCTCGGTCAGCGGCACGCCGGGGATGCGGAAGTCGAACGCGCGGCCCTGGCGGTGGCGCGACTCGCGGGGATCGACGGCGCGGTACGCCGACACGTACTCGATGGTCTTGCCCGGATAGCGCGCGGCCACGTCGGCGAGCATCACCAAGAGGCCGCGATCGATCGCGTGGCGGCGCTTGGTGCGCTTGCACTTGAACGTGCGCTCGAGCTCGGCGCGGGTCGCGTCGTCGATCGCGCCGTCGCGGCCGATGCGGAACGTCACCGTCTCGGGGAAGTTGACGTTGAAGATCGTCACCTCGACCTGGGTCGCGCGGACGGCCTCGAGCGCCTCGGTCACCGCGACCTGGGCCGCGTCGAGGACGCTGGCCGGTGGGTCGGGCTGCTGCACGGTCATCCAACCAGCGGCGACCAGCGGGAGCAGCGCGATGGCGGGCATGGCCTCTCACTTATCAAGGCGCGTGCCAGCCGGCGCCGCCCGCGCCGCGACTCGCCGCGTCGCGATCTCGGCGACTTACTCCCTGGCGAACGCTGCTCGGGGTGACACAATGGCAGGGCTCTCCGGAATCCGGAGGGCGGTCACCGGATTCCGGTCATGGTCCGCCGCCGCCAGCCGACCCAGCAGCTCGAGCCCGCCACCGCGCTCCCCGCGCGCTGGGTCGGGTTGATCGGCGCCGATGGCGCGCTGGTCCGGCAACCCCTCGGCCGGCGGCGGTTGCGCATCGGCAGCGGCGCCGACGCCGATCTGATCGTGGCCGACCCCCACGTGTCGCGGCTGCACTGCGAGCTGGAGCCGACCGCGGCGGGCGTGCTGCTGCGCGATCTCGGCTCGACCAACGGCACGCTGGTGGGTGGCGCGGCGATCCGCGAGGCGCTCTTGGCGCCCGGCGTGGTCGCGGTGATCGGCGGCAGCCGGCTGTTCGTCGAGAGCGACGCGCCGACCGCCGCGCTGGCGCGGTTTGGCGGCGCGACCTCGGCCGCGCCGGCGATGGCCGCGGTGTTCGCGATGCTCGACAAGCTGGCGGCGGCCGAGGTGACGATCTTGCTCACCGGCGAGACCGGCACCGGCAAGGATCTGCTGGCCCACGCCGTCCACGACGCCAGCCCGCGCCGCGGCGGCCCGATGGTGGTGTTCGACTGCGGCGCGGTCACCGCGTCGTTGATCGAGAGCGAGCTGTTCGGCCACGAGAAGGGCGCGTTCACCGGCGCGGTGGCCGATCGGGCCGGCGCCTTCGAGCGCGCCGCCGGTGGCACGCTGTTCCTCGACGAGATCGGCGAGCTGCCGCTCGAGCTGCAGCCGCGGCTCCTGCGCGCGCTCGAGCAGCGCGAGGTGCGGCGGGTCGGCGGCTCGGTCGAGATCGCGGTCGACGTGCGGGTGATCGCCGCGACCAACCGCGATCTGGCCGCCGAGGTCGCGGCCGGCCGGTTCCGCCAGGATCTGATGTTCCGCGTGAACTCCGCGGTGGTCGAGGTGCCGCCGCTGCGCGCGCGCCCCGAGGACCTGTCGCTCCTGGTCGAGCAGCTGCTCGAGGGGCGGGCCCACGCGACGCCGGCGGCGATGGCGGCGCTGGCCGCCTACGACTGGCCGGGCAACGTGCGCGAGCTGCGCAACGTCGTCGCCACCGCGCTGGCGATGCTCGAGGGCCCGGTGCTCGACGTCCGCCACCTGATGTTCCCCGCGGCCGCGCCGCGCCGCGAGCGCGCGCTCGACGAGCTGCCGCTGGCCGGGCAGTCGCTCGAGGCCATCGAACGCGCGGCGATCAAGCAGACGCTGGAGCGCGAGGGCGGCAACCGCACCCGCACCGCCAGGGCCCTGGGCATCGCGCAGTCGACGCTGTACGAGAAGCTCAAGCGCTACGGGCTGTGACGCGGCGCGTGCTGATCGCGGCTTGCACAGCGCTGATCACGCACGAGCAGCGCGGCCGCGCCGGATCGTCGCAGCGCGACGAGATCACCGTGAGGTCGACCACGCCGGCTGCGCCGCCAGACGAATCTCGGCACGAACGCCGTCCGCGCGCTCGCGACCGGCGCGGCGTTCAGGTACCGGAGTCACGTGCATCGCTCGCTCGCGTGCCTCGCCGCGCTCACGCTCCCGCTCACGTTCACCGCCTGCGCCGCGCCGCGCGAGGGCGACGCGCTCGACGCCGCGGCGGCCGCGGACGACGCCGGCCCGATCGCCCCGGACGGCGCCGTCGCGCAGCCCGACGGCGCGCCCGCGCCCGACGCCGCCGCGCCGATCACGATCGACGATCGCGGCATCCCGCCCGAGGCGGCGCTGTACACCGTCGATCGCGCGCGCCACGGCATCCGCGACCTCGGCGCGGTGCTGGCCCAGCGGCTCGGGCCCGGCGTCGACAACGTGATCCTCTACGTCCACGGCCGCGGGTGCGGCGGCGGCGGCGAGCCGCAGAAGTCCCTCGACGGCGCGCTGCCGGCGCTGGCGCGCGACTATACGGCGCTGGCGATCATGCTGTTCTGGCCCGGCTCGGACGACGGCTGCCCCGCCGGCTTCCCTGACGCGCGCGCGCTGGCCGCCGGCCCGGCGCTGGCGGTGGTGCTCGGCGATCTGTACGCCTACCAGCAGGCCCACCCGGCGGCGTTCGCCGGCGTGCGCGTCACGCTGGTCACGCACAGCATGGGCAGCCTCGTGCTCGAGCGCGCGGTCACCGTCGCCGGGGTCGGCCAGCTGCCGCCGGTGGTCGACGCGTTGATCGTCAACGCCGGCGCCAGCGCCGCGGCGGGCCACGCGGCCTGGGTCGCGCGCACCACGTTCGCGCGCGATCGCTACGTCACCGTCAACAGCGGCGACAACGTGCTCCTGGCCGCCGGCGTCGGTCGCCCGGCGCGGCTGGGGCGCGGCGTCGACGACGTGCCGCTGGCGGCCGGCCTCAGCTACGTCGACTTCTCGGCCAACGACGTCAACCACGCCTACTACCTGGTCGACGGCCAGAAGGGCGCCGCGATGAAGGCGTTCTACCGGCAGGTCATGAACGGCCTGCCCTACGATCTGGCCGGCTCGCCCGGCGTCGGCAGCCACGTCGCGCGCGACGGCGCGACGATCCATCGCTTCAACGGCCAGTGAGGTGGCGCGCCGGCCGGCGCGATCGGTGGCATCCTCGCCGGTGGTGCTCGATCGAGTGAGCTCGCGGCGCGCGTCGCGACGGGCGGCAGGCCTGGCGCTGGCGCTCGCCCTCGCGGGCGGATGCAAGGGCGGGGCGCCGCCCCCCGACGCTGGCGCCGCGCCGCCGGTGGAGGTCGAGCGGCGCGGGCCGGGCTGGCGGCTGCGCGGCGACGTGCTCGAGGACGCCGGCGCCGCGGTGCGGCTGAAGGTGCCGCCGGGCTGGCGCGTGCTCGGCGGCGCGGCCGGGCTGCGCATCGGCGGCCAGGTCGCGGTCGCGCTGGTGCCCGACGTGATCGCCCCCGACGACGACGACGACGACGTGTACTTCGCGATCGACGGCAACCCGATCGGCACCGGCGAGGCCGAGGCGCACCGCGCGGCGCTGGCCGCCAAGTCGGGCGACGAGTGGACCGCGGTCGGCGATCCGCGGCCGTTCACGATCGACGGCGTCGAGGTGCCGATCCAGCGCGAGACCTGGGGCGAGCCGGCGACCTACGAGCGGCTGTTCGGCAGCGTCGCCGTCGGCGGGCGGTACCGCGAGTGGAAGCTGCAGTACCCGATCGGCCGCGGCGACGCGATCCGACCGCAGCTCGCCGCGCTGCTCGCGGGCGTCACGCTGCTCGATGCCGGCGCGGTCGCGGCGCTGGTGGCGGCGCTCGGCGACGCCGCGACCCAGGATCTGTTCGGCGTCGACTTCGGCTACCACGACGGCGTGTTCTGCGACTTCGCCGGCGACTTCTGCTGGCGCCAGCCACCCGGGCAGTGGCGGATCAAGGTGATCCCGGAGCCGGCCGACAGCGACCCCAGCCAGCGCGTGGTCGCCAACGACTGCGTCACCGGCACCACCGTCTACATCGGCACCGAGCCGTGGAGCGGCACCGCGGCGGGTTACCTCGACGCGATGCGCGCGCGGATCGGCACGACGACGATCGTCCGCACCGGCCTGACCCAGTTCGGCGATCGCGCCGCGATCGTCGCCGACCTCGACGTCGTCTCGACGGTGCCGTACCGGATGCGCGTCGCCCAGGTGCGGGTCGGGGCGCGCATGCTGTCGGTGGTGATCGACAACCTGGCGGCGGCGTGGCCGGGGCCGACGTACGCCAGCGCCGTCGAGCGCGGCGTGGCGCTGACCGACGCGGTCGCCGTCGACGATCGCGGCGGCTATCGCCACCGCCGCGCCGGGGTCGAGGTGACGTTGCCGGGCAGCTGGCGGCCAGCGCCCGACTGGGTCGAGGACGACGTCGGCATCCGCCGCAGCTGGTGGCGCGGCGCCGCGCGGGCTCACCTGGTGATCGTGCCCGATCCGGCGCTGCCGCCGGCGCCCGCGCCGCCGCCGCTGGCGCTGCCCGGGATGCCGGCGGCGCCCCCGCCGATCGCCGCCACGCTCGCCGGTCGCCCGGCGACGCTGACCCGGCGCCGCGTCGCCGGGACCGTCACCGAGACCTACGCGCTCGAGCGCGGCGGGACGCACATCGAGTGGATCCTCACCGGGCCGGTCGGCACCGACTTCGCCGACGCGCGTGACGCGCTCCGGCTCACCGCGGCGCCGTGATCCGCGCCGTCACCGCCGCGCGGCGCGCTTCTGCTCGCGCAGCATGAACAGGTAGAGGCCCTCGACCTTCTCGCGCGCCCACGGCGTCTTGCGCAGGAACTTCAGGCTCGACGCCACCGACGGATCCACCGCGAAGCAGTTGATCCGGATCCGCGCCGCCAGCTCGGGCCAGCCGAAGTGCGCCACCAGGTCGGTGACGATCTGCTCGAGCGTGATCCCGTGGAGCGGGTTCTTGGGCTGCGCGGTCGACATCGGCGGCAGCATACGATCTCCGGCGGCGGCCGCGCGCGGTGTACGCTCGGCCGCGTGGCGACCTGGCGCGGCGTGCGATCCGGGCTGCTGGCGCTGGTCGCCGCCTGCGGCGGGGCCGAGCCGGCGTCGACCGCCGCGCCGCCGCGCGCCGATCGCGTCGGGCCCGGGTGGCGCGCCCGTGGCAGCGCGCTCGAGTTCCTGGGCGCCGGCGTCCGCGTCGTGCTGCCGACCGGCTGGCGCGTGCTGACGCCGGCCCAGGCGCTGTACTTCCGCGACGAGGGCGTCGCGGTCGCGCCCGCCGAGCCGCGCGAGCCCGCGCGCTACCTCGCGATCACCGGCCGGCCGATCGGCCGCGTCCGCCCGCTGCTGGCGCAGGCCGCGCTGGCCGGCCGCGACCTCGACGGCGTGACCCCGGTCGGCCCGCCGGCGATCGCGGTCATCGGTGGCCAGCGCTTCGCGGTGCAGCGGACCGTCACCGCGGACGAGGTGCGCGATCACGCCTCGGCGATCGTCGACGGTCGCTACGTCGCCTTCACGCTGGTGACCCCGGCGGCGCTCGCCGAGGCGGACCGGCCGCGGCTCGAGGCGTTGCTCACCGGCACGGTGTTCCTCGACGCCGCGGCCCGCGCCGCGCTCGCCGCCGACCTGATGGAACGTCCGGCGCTCCAGGACGAGTGGGGCGCCGACTTCGCCGACCACGGGCAGCGCTTCTTCGACTTCGCGGGCCGCTGGACGTGGCGGCACCCGCCGGGCGTGTGGCAGGTCGAGGGCCTGATGCCGACCCCCGACGACCCGACCCGCTTCCATGCGCTCGAGGTGGTCACCGGGACGTCGGTGTTCGTGTCGCGGGAGCCGTGGTCGGGCTCGGTCGAGGCCTACCTCGCGGACTACATCGGCGCGCCCGAGCTCGAGGTCGGTGGCGGCGCGACCACGCTGGCCGGCTATGCCGCACGCTACGTCGACGTCGTCGATCCGGGGTGGATGGGGCTCCACAGCCGCACCATCGCTGCGGTGATCGCCGACCGCGCGCTGGTGCTGCAGCTGACCAACCGCGGGGGCGCGCCCACCGAGTCGCTGGCGCAGGCCGCCGCCGCCGCGCTCGCGCTGACGCCGGCGATGGTCGAGCTCGAGCCCGGGCTGCCGTACCGCAACTGGCGGTTCGGCGTCACGGTCGATCTGCCCCGGTCGTTCGCGCGCCGGCCGGTCGAGGCCGACGCGCGCACCGTGCTCGACGAGATGTGGACGGCGGGGCGGACCTCGGTCGAGCTGACCGTGTACTCGATCAACTCCAAGCGCGGCACGACCGCCGATCCGGTCGAGCGCTACCTCGCGTCGTGGCCGGGCCTGCGTCGGCGCGGCGCGCCGTCGCGCAGCCGGGTCATCGTCGACGGCTGGCCGGCGATCCGCCTGGCCTGGCGCGCGAAGGGCTGGCTCCTCGAGGCCACGCTGGTCGAGCGGATCGACACCGTCGTCGAGTTGACGGTGCAAGGCCGCGCCGACACCGGCGTGCGGGTCGTCGGGGCCGACGTGCTGCGCTTCCTGCGCTGAGCTGTAAGGCGCAAGAAAGGCCGCCGCGATGGCGACCGCTAGCGGTGCGGGGTACCGTCGGCGGCGATGAAGTTCACCGAAGAGCACAAGCAGCTGCGCAAGACCGTCCGCGACTTCATCGACAAGGAGATCAACCCGCGCTGCGACGAGTGGGAGGCCAAGGGCGCGTTCCCCGCGCACGAGGTGTTCAAGAAGGCCGGCGCGCTGGGGCTGCTCGGCGTCAACAAGCCCGAGGCCTACGGCGGCATGGGCCTCGACTACTCGTACTCGCTGGTGGTGGCCGAGGAGCTCGGCACCTGCGCCGGCGGCTCGATCCCGATGGCGATCGGCGTGCAGACCGACATGGCGACGCCGGCGCTGGCCCGGTGGGGCGCCGACGAGCTGCGCCGCGAGTTCCTGGCGCCGGCGATCGCCGGCGACGCGGTGGCGGCGATCGCCGTCAGCGAGGTCAGCGGCGGCTCCGACGTGGCCGCGCTCAAGACCACCGCCAAGAAGGACGGCGACGACTACGTCATCAACGGCTCGAAGATGTGGATCACCAACGCCGCGCAGGCCGACTGGTTCTGCGTGCTGGCCAACACCGGCGACGGCCCGGTCCACATGAACAAGTCGCTGATCATCGTCCCGGCCAAGGCCAAGGGCGTGACCGTCGGCACCAAGCTCGACAAGCTCGGCATGCGCGCGTCCGACACCTGCCCGGTGTACTTCGAGGACGTGCGGGTGCCGCAGCGCCACCGCATCGGCGGCGAGGGCATGGGCTTCATGATGCAGATGGTGCAGTTCCAGGAGGAGCGGCTGTTCGGCGCGGCCAGCTCGCTCAAGGGCATGGAGAAGGTGGTCGACGCGACGATCGCCTACTGCAAGGACCGCCACACCTTCGGCAGCCCGCTCATCGACAACCAGGTGATCCACTTCCGGCTGGCCGAGCTGCAGACCGAGATCGAGCTGCTGCGCTCGCTGGTGTACCGCGCGGCCGAGGACTACGTCGGCGGCGCCGACGTGACCAAGCTGGCGTCGATGGCCAAGCTCAAGGCGGGCCGCCTGGCGCGCGAGGTGTCCGACGCCTGCCTGCAGTACTGGGGCGGCATGGGCTTCATGTGGGACAACGTCGCGTCGCGCGCGTACCGCGACACGCGGCTGATGTCGATCGGCGGCGGCGCCGACGAGATCATGCTCGGCATCATCTGCAAGCTGATGAACATCCTGCCCGGCAAGAAGAAGAAGAAGGCCGAGTAAGGGCCCTGAGCGAGCGGGCGGTGGTCGGCGTCCTGGCGAGCCCGCGCGCGGTGCGGTAGCGTCGCGCCGCGATGGCGAAGAAGTACGTCCTGGCGCTGGTCGCCACCTCGGCCGCGGCGTGCGGCGGTGAGGGCGGCGCTGCGAGCGCGCCGCCGCCCGCGCCGGCGACCGCGTTGACCGGCGTCGACGCCGGCGTCGCGGTCGACGCCGGCATCACCGCGCTGCCGACCTACGATCCCGCCGCGGGCTTCGCGCTCGATCCGGATCCGCAGCCGCGCCCCGGGACCCGGGCGGCCGCGCGCGATCGCCGCACCGTGCAGCTCCTGCTGCGCTCGACGCCGGTCGGCGCGATCGCGGCCGTCGACGGCGTGCGGCTGGGGCCAACCCCGGTGCTGTGGGACGGCGAGGCGGCGGTCCCGCACGAGTTCACGTTCGTGCTCGCGGGCCACGCCCTGGCGCGCTACCGCTTCGCGCCGATCACCGGCGGCGTGGTGCACGGCCGGCTGGTGAAGATCAGCGACGAGGTGACCCCCGCGCTGCCGCCCGCGATCGAGCCGCCGCACGCCGCGGTCCGGCCGCCGCCGCCGCCCGCGCCGCCGCCGCCACCACCGCCGCCCGCCATCGACGCCGCGCCGCCGCCGCTGCCGCTGCCGCCGCCAGCGATCGACGCGGCCGCGCCGCCGGAGCTGCCGGCGATCGACGCCGCGACGCCGTGACTACAGCTTGAAGAGCGTGAGCGCCGGGCCGCCGCGGCTGACGCCGACGCTCTTCTCGAGCACCCACCACACGTCGCCGGTCCAGCCCCAGCGCACCGGCGCCTTGCCGAGCAACAGCCGCGCGCGGCGCACCGCGCGATCGCCCTGCACCTCGAACAGGTCGAGGTAACGCGGATCGACCTTCTGCCGCCGCACCGCGGGGCCGTTGGTGGGGTCGACGGTGAGCGACAGCCACAGCGCGTCGCCCTTCTGCGCGTACTGCACCGACGTCGGATCGTACAGCTCGCCGGGCTGGTCGAGCGTGAGCTCGCGGGCGTCGCCGCCCTGCCACACCTCGATCGCCGACAGGTCGTCGGCCATGCGCGCGAACACCCGCTCGCCGGAGTGCGCGGCGAGGATCGGCTGGCGCCGCGCCATCGCCATCGGATCGGTGATCGGCTGGTCCTTCTGCCACGCGCCGGTGGTGAGGTCGTAGGCGGCCCAGCTGTCGGGCGAGCGCTGGTTCTCGGCCTTGCGGAAGACGCCGCCGCGCACGCCGATCGCGACGGTGAGATCGTCGGTGAAGTACACCGGCCGGAAGTCGAGCTTGGCGTCGCGACCGTCGGCGCCCAGCGTCAGGGTCGCGCCCTTCTTGGGCAGCTTCTTGCCGCTGGCCAGGTCGTACAGCGCGACCTGATGGACCGTGGCCTTGCCGCGCGCGGTCGAGGTGTGCGCGACCACGACCGGCTTGCCGGCGATCGTGCGCACGCTGATCGCGTCGGCGGGCTTCCAGCTGCGCAGCGCCTTGCCGGTGCCGTCGACCAGCACGGCGCGGCGCGGGTTCTCGACGCCGTCGATCACCAGCAGGCGGTCGCCGACCGGGATCAGGTGGTGGGCGTCGGGCGCCGCGGCGCCGATCGCTAGCTCGCCGGCGACGCTGCCGTCGGTGAGCGACACCCGCGTGACCCGCACGTCGGCGCCGTCGTGGACCAGCGCCACCAGCGCGCCGCCGATCTCGGTGACGCTGTCGTCGACCCAGCCGCGCGCCGGGCGCAGCTCGCCGACCTTGGTCAGCCCGACCAGCGGTGGCGGCGGCGGATCCTTGACCACCTTGGGCGGCGCCTTGGCCGGCTGGGCGCTGGCCGCTGGTAGCCCGAGGAGCGCGGCGGCGACAGCCACGGTCGACAGTGCTCGCATCGCGTCGGTTTGCCACGACCGCTCGCGGCGGGCAACTCCTCGGCGGTGACCGGTCGTCGCATGCCCGCCGGCGCGCGCCGCGGCCGGGCCCTCGCCGCTTGCGGCCTGGGTGTCGTCGATATATACGCCAAATCAAAGCGATGGCGAGCTCGACGAAGGCGAAGACCAAGACCAAGCCGACGGCGACCACGGCGACGGCGACGGCGACGCGGGCGCCCGATCCAGCTCCGCCGCCGCCGGAGCGCCCGTACGGTCACGGCGGGCGACGCCCGGGCGCCGGCCGCAAGCGGACGCTGCCGGGGCCGCCGCGCGAGCCGCACCGCGCGCGGCCTCCCCATGACCCGCAGCATCCGGTCCACGTGGTCCTGCAGCTCGCGGAGGACATCGGATCGCTGCGCCGCGACGAGGCGTACGCCGCGGTGCGGCTGGCGATGATCGCGGTGGCGCTCGCCGGGCGCCGCGACTTCCGCATGGTGCACGTGTCGATCCAGCGGCACCACGTCCACCTGCTCGTCGAGGCCGACGACGCCCTCGCGCTGGCCAACGGCGTGCGGGCGCTGGGGGTCTCGCTGGCGCGGCGGCTCAACGCGCTGGTGTCCGAGGAGCGCGGCGTGCGGCGGCGCCGTCGCGCGTTCGCCGACCGCTACCGCGCGTCGACGATCACCAGCCCGCGCGAGGCGCGCCACGCGCTGGTCTACGTGCTCAACAACTGGCGGCGGCACGGCGAAGATCACGCCGCGTCCGGCGCGCGGCGCGCGCGGCTCGATCGCTACGCCAGCGGCAGCGCGTTCGCCGGCTGGGCCGAGCGCGACGCGCCGCTCGACGCACCGCCGGAGCTCGCGCCGCTGCCGACCGCGCCGCCGATGACGTGGCTGTTGCAGGAGGGCTGGCAGCAGGGCGGCCCGGCGCCCAGCGTGTGGGAGGTGCCGGCGCCGCTGACCGCGTAGCCGGCGTCAGCGCGGCGGCGCGCCCGCGGCCAGGGCGACCGCCAGCGCCGCGCCGACCTCGGCGTTGGCGAGCGCGAGGGCGCGGTTGGCGGCGACCGCGGCGCCGCCGGTCGCCTCCGCGATGCGCGCGAGCAAGAACGGGGTCAGGCGCTTGCCGGTCGCCCCGGCGGCCTCGGCCGCCATCAGCGCCTCGGCGATCACCTCGTCGATGACCTCGACGTCGAGCGCCGCGGCGGCGGGGATCGGGTTGGCGACCAGCACGCCGCCCTGCGCGAGGTCGTCCCAGCGCACCCGGCAGATCGCCGCGAGCTCGCCGATCTCGGTGGCCTCGTGCTCGAGCGTCAGGCCGCTCTCGCGGGTGTAGAACGCCGGCAGCTCGTCGGTCTTCCAGCCGACCACCAGCACGCCGAGCGACTCGAGCAGCTCGAGCGTGCGCGGCAGATCGAGGATGGCCTTGGCGCCGGCCGAGATCACCGCGATCGGCGTCTTGGCCAGCGCGTAGAGATCGTGCGAGACGTCGCTGCCGTCGCCGCGGTGGACGCCGCCGATGCCGCCGGTGGCGAACACCCGGATGCCGGCGCCGGCGGCCAGCACGGCGGTCGCGCTGACCGTGGTGGCGGCGCTGGTGCCGCGGGCCAGGTGCACCGCGAGGTCGGTGGCGCCGGCCTTGGCGAAGCTGGCGCCGTCGGCGGCCAGCCGCTCGAGCGTGTCGGGCAGCAGGCCGACGTGGGCCACGCCGTCGACGATCGCGATCGTGGCCGGGGTCGCGCCGCCGTCGGCGACGGCCAGCTCGAGCGCCTGCGCCACCTCGAGGTTGGCCGGGTAGGGGAGGCCGTGGGCGATGATCGTCGACTCGAGCGCGACCACCGGCGCGCCGCGGGCCAGGGCATCGGCGACGTGAGGCGCGACCGCGAGCTGCATGCGCCGGCTTGTCGCGCGGGCCGCGCGGCGTGTCAAGCCGGCGGCTCGCCGAGCGCGGCCTCGGCGGCGGTCACCTCGCGCGCCGCGGCGTCGGCGCGGGCGCGGGCGTCGGCCATCGCCAGCTCGGCGCGATCGAGCTCGGCGCGCGCCAGCGCCAGCGCGGCCGCCGCCTCGGTGATGCGGGTCAGCGCGACGCGCGCGTCGGCCCGAGCCACGGTCACCCGCTCGGCCCGGCGCAGGTACGCGGCGCGGGCCTCGGCGCGGGCGGCCTCGGCGCGGGCGGCCTCGGCGGCGGCGCGGCGGTGGGCCTCGGCGTCGTCGGGCGCCGGGACGATCGTCAGCGTCGGGCGCGTCGTCGGTGCCGCCGGTGGCGCCGGTGCTGGCGCGGCGGCCGGCGGCGGCGCGGCGGCGATCAGCGAGAACTCGCTCATCGCGTCGAAGCCAGGCGGCGGCAGGTCGACCGCGAGCTGGCCCGGCGCCACGTCGCCCCAGCCGTGGGCGGCCAGCGCGCGCAGGTTGGTGTCGAGCTTGGCCAGCATCGCGTCCGACGCCGGCTGGTCGTTGGCCGCGCACAGCTCGATCGCGCGGGCCCTGAGCGCCGCGAGCGCCGCGCGCTGCTCGCCGGCCGCCGCCAGGTCGCCGCGCCCGAGCGCGCGGGTGATCTCGAGCAGCCGATCGAACAGCGCGCGCGCGTGGAACCACAGCTGGTTGGCCGCCCACGCCGACGGGGTCGGGCGCGGCAGCTTGCCGATCGCCGCCGCGCCGTCGCGATCGCCGCCGGCCTTCACCGTCGCGGCCAGCGCCTTGCGCTCGGCGACCCACGCCGCCAGCGGCGCGCGATAGAGCGGCTCGACCACGGCGGGATCCATCGCCGCGCATCCTACCCTGGGTTACGATCATCGGACCGACCGTCACCAGGAGCTGCATGCGCCTCGCCCTCGCCCTCGCCGCCGCGCTCGCCGTCGTCGCCGCGCTCGCCGCCCCCGCCCGCGCCGACGTCGACATCACGCTGTCGCCCGACGGCGAGGCGCTGGCCACCGAGCTCGGGCTCGATCCGGCCACCCTCGAGACCCGGCTGCAGGCCAAGATCGACGATCTCTACGACGCCGCCAACGTCGCCGGCTTCCTGCGCGCGTTCGCCAACGCGACGTCGTTCGCCAGCCGCGGCACCGGCGTCGACTACGCGCCGGTCTTCGACGGCGCCGAGGTCGGGATCACCGCGAACCTCGCGGCGGCGGTCGACGGCCTCGAGGAGGGGCAGGACCCGGCGGCCGGCCTGGCGCCGAACCTGTCGTTGGTCGGCGGGCTCAACCTCGGCCGCTGGGGGCACCCCGAGCTGACGCTGTACGGCAACGGCTTCTACCGCGGCGCCAGCTTCGATCAGCTCGAGGGCTCGATCACCAACGCCGGCGTCCACGCGCAGTACCACCTGTGGCCGGCGTCGGACACCAGCCCGCTGGTGTTCCAGTGGAGCGGCCTGCACCTGACCGGCGGCGTCGAGTGGTCGCGCTGGAGCTTCTCGGCCGGCGACTCGCTGACCCGCGACTTCACGCTGGCCGGCGACAACGGCGTCTCGACCGACGTCACCGCCGCTGGCGTCGGGCGCTTCGACCTCAACGCCACCTCGACGGTGGTGCCGCTCGAGGCGACGACCAGCGTGCGCATCCTGTACTTCGCCAGCGCGTACGTCGGCGGCGGCGTCGACTTCCAGGTCGGCAGCGCCGACGCCGACATCGCGATCACCGGGCAGATGGCCGGCGTCCGGCCGTCGGACGGCGCCACCGTCGACATCGGCACCGCCAGCGTCACCGCGCGCGGCGACGGCCGGCCGTCGCGGGTCGCGTACCACGCGCTGGTCGGCGCCGAGGCCAACCTGTGGCGGATCAAGCTGGTGGTGCAGGGCTCGTTCGTGCCGTTCGACGGCGCGACCGTCGGCCTCGGCCTGCGGGTCCGGCTGTGACCGCGCTTGCGCGGGCCGGCGCGCCGCGCTACCGCGAGGCATGCACCGCGCGCTGCTCGTCGCGACCCTGATGGCGTGCGGTCACCACGCGAGCGCGCCGCCGCCGCCGGCCAACGTGCCGCCCGCCGGCCCGCGCGCGGCGCCGCCGTGGCGGCAGGCCGTCGCCGAGGGCGTGGTCGGCGTCGCCGGCGATCGGCTGTTCGCGTGGGATCGCGCGTTCGGCGGCGGCGCTGGCGGCATCGCCGAGCGCGACCTCGCCGACGGTCGGCTGGTGCGGACCCGGGCCATCGCCGGGCTGCGCATCAACGGCGTGCCTGAGTACTGGGAGCCGGTGCCGGGCGGCTACCTGGCGCAGTGGGACGCGCCGACGTTGGTGCGCGCGGTCGGCGGCGAGCTCGCGGTGGTGTGGACCGGCGCCGGCGACGACTGGTTCGACAGCCACGCGATCGTCGACGACGCGCTGGTGATCGGGCTCGGGCGCGGCGGCGCGGCGGTGGTCCGCCTGGACCTGGCCACCGGCCGTGAGCGGTGGCGCGCGCCGCTGGTGGCGTGGTCGCAGGACGTCACGATCGACGCCGACCGCGCCAGCGTCTACGCCACCTGGCAGGAGTACGACCCGCAGGCGCCGACGCCGACCGTGGCGATCCCGCGGCGGGTGCGCGCCTACGAGCTGGCCACCGGGCGCGCGCGCTGGACCTACGATCTCGCCGCCGACCCCGATCGCCTCGCGGTGCACGCCGACACGATCGCGATCGCCTGGCACGATCGGCTCGAGCTGATCGTCGGCCCGACCGGCGCGCGCCGCGCGACGCTGCCGCTGCGGCCGCTCAACGCCGCGCTGTTGATCGACGCCGATCAGGTGATCGCGATCGACGCCAACGCGGTGGTCGCGATCGACCTGGCTACCGGCCGCGAGCGCTGGCGGGTGGCGGCGGAGTTCGACGGCCGGCCGAACCTGGCGCGCGCCGGCGACGACGTGCTGGTCACGATCGCCGGCGGTCAGGTGATGGCGATCGATCGCGGCGCGGGCACCCCGACCTGGACGCTCGGCCTCGGCGGCGATCCGTACCGGCTGTGGGCCACGGCGCGCGCGGTGGTGGCCGACGCCGGCGGCGACGCAGCCGGGACGCTGCTGCCGCCCAGCGCGCCGATCGAGGACGCCGAGCTCGTGGGCCGGGTGATCGACGGTGGGTGCGGCCCGGCGCGCGGCGCGCGGGTGCGGATCGCCGGCGCCGAGGTGGCGGTCGGGGCCGACGGTCGCTTCGCGGCCCGGCGCGCGGCGCGCGGCTTCGTGCGGGTCGAGGTCGACGCCGATCCCGACGCCGCGATGGCGTGGGAGGGCCGGGCGCGGCCGACGGTGGTCGTCGTGCCGCTGGTCGGCCGGGGCCGCTACGACGTCGGCGACCTCACCGCGGGCGCCTGCGGCGGCTGACCGCGGGCGCGCGCGCCATCACGCCAGCTCGAACTCCTTGCAGAACGCCGCGTCGGTGGGCGCGGCGCCGTCGGCGTCGGGCTGGTCGAGCGGCCAGCGCCGCTGGCCCTCGTCGGGCCAGCCGTGCAGGCACGCGCCGCGCGCCGGCAGCCAGAACAGGCAGTGCTGGCACGCCGACCGCAGCTGGTAGCGGCGCGCCTCGTCGATCAGCTGCGCGGTGAGCGGGAACTTCATGCGATCCTCAATCGAGATCCCAGTCGACGTCGCTGATGCTGGCGGTGCGCCCGATGTCGACCGCGCGGGTCGCCTCGTCGTGGACCGAGGTCGTCGACGGCGGCGCCGGCCGGGCGGGGGCGGCGCGGCCGGCCCGCGCCCGCTCGCGCTCCTTGGCCACCAGCGCGTCGACGTCGCTCATCCGCGTGGCGTCCTCGTCGGGCAGCCGCGCGTAGCGCCGCGACTGATCGCGCGGGCCGAGGTCGATCGAGCCGGTCGCGCTGTCGCCCGAGTACAGCCCGTCGGGATCGTGGCGGGTGGCCTCGTCGTCGAACAGCGCCAGCGGATCGATCGACGACGCGCGGGTCGCGTCGCCGGCGGCCATCAGCGCGCGGGCGTCGAGCTGCGCCAGCCGGGTCGCGTCCTCGTGCTGCATCATCGCGCGCGGATCGATGTGGGCCAGGCGGGTGGCGTCCTCGCCCGACGCCGCCAGCAGCCGCGGATCGACGTCGGCGGCGCGGGTCGGCTCCTCGCGATCGAACTCGCGGCGCTCGGCGCTGCGGCGCAGCGCCCGCGGCGCGTCGACCTGGCGGGTCGCCTCGTCGTTCCACTGCGGCGGCGGCCGGGTCGGCGGCGCGCGGCGGGTCGGCGGCTCGACGGCGTCCTGGGGGGAGGTGCGGCGGGGACCCGCCGAGGGGGGCTCGGCGACAAGCCTGGAATCCGGCGCCGCGGCGCGCTGGGCCTTGCCCGGCTTCATCCGCACGCCCGGCCCGAGCTCGATCTCGTCGGCGCGCCCCGATCGCGTCCGCGGCCCGGCGGCCGTGGCCTTGGCCAGCCCGACGATCACCGCCGGCTTGGCGACGATGTCGTCGACCTGCGGCGCGGCGGCCGGCGGCTTGACCCGCGGCCGCGCGACCGGCGGCGGCGTGTCGTCGTGGCTCGGCGCGCCGGCGCGCAGCGCCGCCAGGTCGACGTACGACACCCGCGACTCCTCGTCGGCGAGGCGGCCGCCCTCGTCGCGCAGCATGCGCAGCACACGGGTGCGCTCGCCGGCCGACAGCTGATCGCGCCGACCCGCGGCGGCGGTCGGGCGCTGGCGCTTGGCGAACTCCGACAGCGGGATCGGCTGCTCGACCTTCTTGCCGGTCGCGAACAGCCCGGTCGCCGCGCGCAGCCACTTCTTGGGGCCGCTCGCCGCGTCGGGCAGCGCCACGGCCGCCAGCGCGCGCTCGACCTCCGACGGCAGGCGATCGCCGCTCGGCGCCATCGGCGCCTGGGCCCGGCCGGTCACCGCTTGCGCGGCCTGGGCCGCGTCCTCGGGGCACTCGCCGACGTCGCCGAGCAGCCGGCGCAGGAAGTCGTCGGTCTTGCCCAGCGAGTACTGGTGCGGCCGCAAGACGAAGCGCACGCCGAGCTTCTCGAGCCAGGTCACCGGCGGGTCCGCGCCGATCAGCACGAACGCGCCGTGGTTCGCGTAGCGCTTCTGCGAGCCGTCGTCGAGCTGCAGGATCACCGCCTCGGGCTCGAACGCCACCACCTGCGAGCCGTACTTGGCCTTGAGCCGCTGCTGCGCGGCGTAGGCCTCGATGGTCTGCTTGTTCTTGGGCGCGGCGCGGTTGAACGACTTGCCGCGGTAGCTGATCATCACCCGCGCGCCGGCGTCGGCCAGCGCCACCGCGGCCTCGACCGCCGAGTCGCCGCCGCCGACCACCAGCACGTCCTTGCCGCGCCACTCGTCGGGGTCCTCGAGCAGGTTGGCGACCTTGGGCAGGTTCTCGCCGGGCACCTGCAGCGTGCGCGGCTTGCCGCGGGTGCCGGTGGCCAGCACCACGCGCTGCGCGCGGTACTGCGCCACGGTGGTGCGCACGTCGAAGCTGCCGTCGCCCAGCCGCTGCACCGCCTCGACCGCCTCGCCGCGGTTGATCTGCAGGCCGGTGCGCTCGAGCAGCTCGCGCCAGATCGCCACCAGCTGCTCCTTGCTCGAGTCGAACACCGGCAGGAGCGACAGGTTGCGGGTGTCGTAGGGCTCGGCCATCACCAGCTTGCCCTTCGGGTAGCGGGTGATCGTCGAGGCGATCTCCTGCTCCTTCTCGATCAGCACGTAGCTGAGGCCGCGCTGGATGCAGGTCAGCGCCGCCGACAGGCCGCCGGGCCCCGAGCCGACGATCGCCACGTCGACGCCGCCCGGCAGGCCGCGCGGGCGCAGCCCGGTGCGCAGCATGTGCTCGACGACGCCGCGGCCGAGGTTGGCCGCGTTCTTGACCAGCGGCTTGCCGGCGACCTCGCCGATCAGGTACTGGCCGGGCACGCCGGTCTGGTAGCAGTCGTCGAGCTCGGGCACCTTGAGCGCCTGGGGCTCGCCGCCCTCGGGGAACATCACCAGCGCCTCGGTCGGGCACGCCCACATGCACGCCTCGCACTGGATGCAGTCGTGGAAGCGCAGCACGCGGCTCTTGTTGTTGACCAGATCGAGGACGTTGGTCGGGCACACCGCGACGCACGCGTCGCAGCCGGTGCAGCGATCGTCGTTGATGTCGTGGATCAGGATCCGCGGCCCGGCCGGCACGGCGGCCTGGGCGCGCTGGGCCTTGCGCGCGCCGAGCATGGTGAACAGCGCCATGACCGCGATGGCCAGCCCGCCCAGGCTGAGGGGTACGACCCAGGTCACCCGCCGAGCTTACGGGGTTTCCCGTCGGCAAGACAACACCTGCGCGCCGCGCGCCGCCGACGTAACCGCACCTACGTGCGCTTCACCCGGCGTTGGCCGCGGGCGGCGCGACCACGTGCACGGTGCGCGTCGGGAACGCCATCGCGACGCCGGCGGCCTCGCACAGCTCCATGATCGCGAACAGCGCCTCCTGGCGCAGCACCAGGAACTCGTCCCAATCGCCGGTGACGAACCACGCCTGGATCCGCACGTCGAGCGACGACGCGCCGAACCCCACGAGCTGGACGCGCAGCTTCTCGGTCCACACCTTGGGCATCGCGCGCAGCCGCGCCTCGATCGCCGCGATCAGCGCGCGCAGGGTGGCCGGCGTGGTGTCGTAGACCAGGCCGATCGTCGTGGCGAACTGGTAGCGATCGCAGGCCGCGAACGACTCCGAGCGGGTGTCGGCGAGATCGGCGTTGGGGATCGTCACCAGCGTCCGCGCCGCGGTGCGGATGCGCGTCGAGCGCAGGCCGATCGCCTCGACCGTGCCCTCGACCTCGCCGACCTTGACGACGTCGCCCTCGCGGAACGGCCGGTCGACGCCGATCGACAGCGCCCCGAACAGGTTGGCGATCGTCTTCTGCGCGGCCAGCGCGACCGCGAGGCCGCCGATGCCGAGCCCGGCCACCAGGCTGGCGACCGGCACGCCGAGCGCGGCCAGCGCGGTGATCACCGCGAACACGACGATCAAGAGCTTGGCGATGCGCGCGCCCATCGCCAGCAGCGACAGCGTCGCCGGCCGGTCCTTGGCCCACGAGCGGTTGCTCAGCGTCAGCCGGGCCACGTCGACGAAGCGGAACGCCATCCAGATCACCACCAGCGTGGTCAGCACGTTCAGCCCGGTCGCGGCGATGCGCGCCGCCGCCGGCGCCAGCGGCAGCGCCGGCATCGCCAGCCACCCGGCCATCACCGCCGGCACGATCGTCAGCGGGCGGCGCAGGCGCGGCACCAGCGCGTCGTCCCACGTCGCCTCGCTGCGCCGCGCGGCGGCGGCCAGCGCGCGGTGGACCAGCACGCCGATCACCCACCCGAGCAGCATCGCCAGCACCAGCACGCCGCCGCCGATCACCCACGCGGCGCCGCGCTCGCCGAGGCGTTCGTTGAGCTCCTGCATCGCGCGGGTTCTACATCACGGCGCGGTCGCGCGCACCGCGCGGTGCGCCACGTCGCGCAAGGTCGCGCGGGTCGCCGCGTCGAGGCCGAGCCGCGGCGCGTCGGTCGGCGGCTGCCCGGTCAGCGTCTCGACCAGCACCGCCGCCGCGAGGTACGCGCCGGCCGCGCTCGGGTGGCTGCCGTCGGGATCGAACAGCTCGAGCGTCGGCGCCTCGGCTAGCGCCAGCCGCCGGGCCTCGCCGACCGGCGCGACCGCGGCGTGGTTGCGGGTCGCCGCGGCGGCGTAGCCAGCGGTCAGGCCGTCCTGCATCGCCGCCGGCGTGCCGCCCGACGCTGGCACCGCGTAGAACGGGTCACCGGCGCGTCGCGCCCAGGTCTGGTAGAAGGCGACCTCGGCGCCGGCGCTGGCCGCCGCGCCCGTGAGCAGGTCGGCGCTGGCGGCGAAGCCGGCCGCGTCGAGCAGCGGCTCCTGGCTCTGGCCCTGCAGGACCACCACGGCGTGGCCGCCGGCGGCGATCGCGTCCTTCGCCGCGCCGGCCCAGTGATCGCCGAGCGTCGCGCCGCCGACCGTCACGCTGGTGGTGGCGAGCGGCGCCCCGGGCGGCGCCAGCGCGGCGACCTCGACCGGGAGGTCGAAGTAATAGGTGTAGCTGTTGCCGACGAACAGCACGGCGCGTGGCGCGGCGGCGTCGGGCGCGTCGGGCGCGTCGGCGGTCGGCGCGTCGGCCGGCCCGGTCGACGCCGGCGGGCCGTGGCCGCACGCCGCGGCGGCCCACGCGGCCACCAGCAGCGCGCGCGCGATGCGACCCATCGGCCGAGGCTAGCACCTCGCCGCAGCTGAGCTGACCGGTGCTAGCGAGGTTCGCGGCCGCGGCGGGCGCGCGGCGACGGCAAGACGCCGCCCCGGCCGCGCCACCGCCGGCGATCGGTCCAGCCGGCGTAGCCGTCGACGGTCCACGCGCTGGCGTACCA
>Ga0075163_10000876_pt1 | contig 40225 bp, 39 predicted proteins | sample JI1023141ADNA_FD_71478 | JGI IMG/M metagenome (GOLD analysis project Ga0075163, IMG submission 71478) | Wastewater effluent complex algal communities from Wisconsin, to seasonally profile nutrient transformation and Carbon sequestration -... | ecosystem: Engineered > WWTP > Effluent > Algae...
GGGTTCCCGGCGTTCAGCCCCCCCCGGCGGTGAATCCATTCCCAACAGCTCCCGCTCAACAGCCTCTATTTGAAGATTGGATGACGCCGGAAGAACGGACCAACATTATGGTCTACGAGAAGTGCAATCGTAGCGTGGTCAATATCCAGACCAAAAGCATACAACCTGAGTCCTTCTTTTCTTATGCCAGAGTCGAAGGTTCGGGCAGTGGATCGGTCATAGATCAACAAGGTCATATCTTGACCAACTATCATGTGATCGAAGGCGCACGAGATATCACCGTAACGCTCTATACGGGTCAATCCCATTCGGCCAGTATCGTTGGAATCGACCCAGATAACGACGTCGCTGTTATCAAAATAGATGCCCCCGCAGAGGCTTTGTTTCCCATTGAATGGGGAGAGGCTCAGCGCTTACGGGTTGGACAACGGATCTATGCCATCGGCAATCCGTTCGGTTTCGAGCGAACCATGTCCACTGGCATCATTTCGAGCTTGAATCGCCAACTACCTAGCCGAAACGAGCGTACCATTAAGTCGGTCATCCAAATCGATGCCGCTCTCAATCAAGGAAACTCAGGTGGCCCGTTGATAAATTCACAAGGCCGATTGATCGGCATGAATACTGCAATTGCAACCAGTACTGGTGATAACGCAGGTATCGGTTTTGCCATTCCGGCCACGACGTTGAGTCGTGTTGTACCTCAGCTCATTGCAAGTGGGCGCGTAGTTCGACCTGCAATTGGAATCGAACAAGTTTACAAGTCAGAAAAGGGACTTCTAATCGTCCGAGTAACGCCCGGTGGACCTGCTGAAAAGGCGGGACTTCAGGGTGTGACCTTCAATCGCCGCACTCGCACAGGTCCATTGGGGGTCTTCAGTGAAATTCGGCCTGATATTTCGACAGCCGATATGATCGAAGCCGTCGATGGTCGACCCGTTCAAACCGCCGACGATCTGTTGTCGGTCATTGAAGAGAAACGCCCTGGTGAAACCGTTGTTCTAACGGTCGTTCGCCAAAGACAACGCCGAGAAATCCCCGTTGTGTTGGGTGAAGGCGATATGAAATAGCCCCACAACGCACAGCCCCCCCAAAGCACAGGCACCTAACGAAGCCGCATAGAAGCAGCATTCTCTAAAAAACGACGACGGAGGGCCCGCAAGGCTCTCCGTTTCTTTGCGGTGCCTTTCTGTAGCCCTGAGCCCGACTCTTGACTCCGCCAGGCACGACAAGACATAACTCTTTTCCAATTCAGCACTTACGCATGTTACATTCGCGTTGCTTTCTGCGGTTATACCCTGGCGAATAATACCCCTCGGACTAGAATAGTAAGTTCAGTTGGGTCTGTTTTGATTTTGAATCCTTGAGTTGTCACTATGCCAAAGTTCACTATTGGTTCCCGTCCGACTTTGTCTCATCGCACTATGCGAGATGGAATGCACGTCTGGTTTGGGCTGTCCGTTTTCGCTGTGGCCCTTATGGCTATGGCCAATTGCTCTTCGGCTCAAGAGAAAACAAATCCTCCAGAACCCGAAACACCCAAAATCGCCGCCGCCAGCGATGAAGGGGAAAAAGCTCTGGGAAGTTTTCGAAAGCCAGAAGGCTGGGTCGGGCAACTCGTGGCTGCTGAACCTGAACTTGCTAATCCCGTTGCCTTTTATATCGATCACTCGGGTCGGATCTTTGTTTGTGAGTCGTTTCGACAAGGCGTCGGTGTCACTGACAATCGAAGCCATGATGACAAATGGCTGCAAGCTGACTTAGCGGCGATGACTGTTGAAGACCGCATTCGTTTTCATCGCGAACTCTTAGGTGATAAGGCCATTGAATACGAACTAAAAGACGATCGGATTCGTTTGCTCAAAGATACTGATGGCGATGGCAAATATGAAACCTCGTTGGTTTTCGCCGACCACTTCAATCGCATCGAAGATGGTACCGGAGCTGGCGTTTTGGTGCGCGGCAAAGATGCGTTCTACACTTGCATTCCCAAACTTTGGAAATTGACGGACGACAATAACGATGGTGTCGCTGATCGACGCGAAGTTCTGTACGACGGCTTCGGAGTGCGCGTCGCCTTTCGCGGTCATGATATGCACGGTCTAATCATTGGCCCAGATGGGCGCCTTTATTTCTCCATTGGTGATCGTGGTTTTCATGTACAAACGAAGAATGGATTGTTGGCCAACCCTGAATGTGGCGCTGTTTTTCGTTGCGAGCTGGATGGTAGTAATCTCGAAGTTTATGCTCTCGGTTTACGCAATCCGCAAGAACTCGCTTTCGACGATCACGGGAACTTATTCACTGGAGACAACAACTCGGACAGTGGAGACAAAGCCCGGTGGGTATATGTCGCTCGCGGTGGAGATTCCGGTTGGCGGATGTTCTATCAATACTTGCCCGATCGTGGTCCATTTAATCGCGACAAGCTCTGGCAACCGTATCAACCTTCAACACCGGCTTACATCGTTCCTCCCATTATCAATTTTGGCGATGGACCTTCTGGCCTAACGTGTTACCCAGGCACAGGCCTTGGAGATGAATACAAAAACACTTTCTTTTTGTGCGACTTTCGTGGTGGTCCTGCCAATAGCGGCATTCGCACTGTCCGTTTAGAACGTGATGGCGCGTTCTTCAAAGTTGTCGAAGATGGTCAGCCCATTTGGCAGATTTTGGCCACGGACGTCGACTTTGGGCCTGATGGTTTTATCTATGTAAGTGACTGGGTGAACGGCTGGAACGGCGAAGGTAAAGGTCGCATCTATCGCTTTGGTGATCCCAAACAACTCGAAAGTACGACGGTAAAGCAAACACAAGCCCTATTGCAACAGGGCATGAAAGAACGTTCCACCGAAACTCTCGCCACCTTGCTCTCACATCCCGATCGACGTGTGAGACAAGAGGCACAACTAGAACTTGCTGGCCGCGGTGACATGGCTACTTTCAATAAAGTTTTAACTACTGCCCAAGATCGCCTACCGAAACTTCATGCTATTTGGGGCCTCGGACAATTTAGCCGCCGTTCCCCAGTCATCAAAGCGCAAAGCGCGGATGCTGCTCAGGCTATATCCGCTCTGACTGCAGCACTTAACGACTCCGACATTGAAGTTCTCTGCTCTGCATTAGATGCCATCGGTGATTCGGCAAGTGATGTCGTAATCGCTGAAACCAAAACCAAAGTGGCTGAACTCATCGGCCACGAAGACGCTGCAGTACGTTACCATGCCGCTCAAGCAGCGGGGCTTTTGAAAATTGAAGCCGCATTGGAACCGACATTGAACATGTTGATGGCCAATGCCAACACGTCTGGCAATGACATCGATCCCATGTTGAGACATGGTGGTATCATGGCACTCAAAGGAATTGCATCCAGCTCGCAACTCGCAACGCTCAAGTCGCATCCCAACAAATCGGTTCGCTTAGCTGCGGTAGTCGCCTTGCGAAAACAGCTTTCGCCCGAAGTGGCTCAGTTTGTGACGGATTACGATCCAGTTGTGGCGACGGAAGCAGCGCGGGCCATCAATGACGAACCAGCGTTGCACGCTGCTGCTCTGGAAGCATTAGCCAATGCACTATCCGGTAGTGCCAAATCATTCGCCTTCGAACATCGAGCCCTCAACGCCGCGTATCGAATCGGAAGAAATCGAGATGTCGAAGGGATCGTGGCTTATGCTGCTGATATCACTCGCGATGAATCTCTGCGACTAGAAGCACTGGATATGTTGGCAGCGTGGTCGAAACCCGGTCTCAATGATCGAGTGATGAATCGCTATCTCCCTTTACCAGTGGGTCGCTCCTCAGAGGCTGTCGTTACTACGTTGCGGAAGGCCTTACCACAATTGGTCGCTAGCTCAGAGAAAGTTCGTCAGAAAACACTAAAGGTTGCGGCCGATTTGGGCATCACTGAAGTGGTTCCCCTTTTGACTCAAGTCGTTACAAGCCAAGATGCGAGTGCCATCGCCAAAGCTCAAGCCCTTGAAGCCTTGGTCGGTCTCGAAGGTGATAAAGCACTTTCGCTCGTTCAACCGCGAGTTAACGATGACGCCGTCGAAGTGAGGTCTATTGCACTAAAAATGTTAGCCAAACTTCGTCCTGATGAAGCGGTTAAGATTTTGGAAGAACGCGTTCGTTCGTCGGATCGCATGGAACGACAACTCGCCTGGGACACAGTGGCCAGTTTGCCGGGAACGAAGGGACAAGCTATTTTGTCGCAGGGAGTGCAAGAGTTAATCGCTGGCAAATTACCACGCGACAGCTGGCTCAACGTGATCGAAGGCTCCGTTGCCAAACTTGACGATGCAACAGCCAAGTCTCTAAGCGACTTCCGCGATAAACTCGCTGCGGAAGACAAATTGGGCAGCTACCTGCATGTGCTAGAGGGAGGGGATGCAGTCGCGGGCGAGACCTTGTTTTTCACTCGCTCCGAGTTGTCTTGTGTTCGCTGTCACAAAGTTGGGGGTAAAGGTGGCGAAGTTGGCCCGAACCTCACAGGTATCGCTAAACAAAAGGATCGCAAATATTTGCTGGAAGCAGTTGTTCTGCCTGATGCTACCATCGCACAGAATTTCGAGACGGCCATCGTTTTGACAGAAGATGATGAAATTTTTACCGGTATTGTTAAGTCCGAAAATGACACCGAACTCGTTTTAGTCTTAGCCGATGGCAAAAACGTCACGATACCTGTCGCTGCCATCTCTGACCGGCGCAAAGGAAAATCGTCGATGCCACTCGATTTGTATAAGTACCTTTCCGATCGTGAACTCCGCGACTTGGTAGCCTTTTTGGCGAGCCTAGACGGAAATCAAGCCGTCGAAAAGAGCGAATCTGGCCATGGCCTTTAATTGAGAACAGTCACTGATTCGTGTACAATGTCAGGGAAGGAGAGACGAGCAACGTTTCTTCTTCCCTCCTTTTTATCCCACCTACAACAATGCGTTCAACGTGTCAGGAATCGCGCATGTTTCAATTCTCGCGCATACCCGCTCTTGCTCTGTGGGCTCTAGGTTGTTTTCAGATTAGCTGTTCCCTCATTGCAACCGCAGCAGAAACGAAACCGATTGACTTCAATCGCGACATTCGACCGATTCTGTCGGACAAGTGCTTTGCGTGTCACGGTTTTGATAAAGGACATCGTCAAGCGGATCTGAGATTGGACGTTGCAGAAGGAGCTTTTGATAACACTCGTTCTTCAATTGCAATTACCCCCGGTGATATTAGCAAAAGCGAAGTCTGGTCGCGGATTACGACAACGGATCCAGACGCGATCATGCCTCCTCCGAATAGCCACAAAGAACTGACAGGTGCAGAGCGAGAACTCATCAAACGCTGGATCGAAGAAGGTGCGCCGTACGCAAAGCATTGGTCCTTTGAACCTCCCCAAGCCGTGGCCGTTCCAAACACATCTCACCCTGTGCAAAACGAAATCGATGCGTTCCTAGGACAAAAACTAGAAGAACGAAATCTTAAAGCGGCCCCCGTGGCCGCGAAAGAAATTCTCATTCGTCGTCTCTCCTTTGCCTTAACCGGCTTACCGCCATCTACTGCAGATGTGAAGGCCTGTCTCGACGACAACAGTGATGAAGCCTATTCAAAATTGGTTGAAAAATATCTGGATAGCCCACAGTTTGGCGAAGAGATGGCGCGACATTGGCTAGACGTTGCTCGTTACGCAGATACACACGGTATGCATTTAGATAATGAGCGACAAACATGGGCTTATCGCGATTGGGTGATTCGAGCTTTCAATCAGAATCTCCCCTTCGATCAATTCACGCTTGCCCAGTTGGCCGGTGACCTTTTGCCAGATCCAACCGAAGATCAATTAATTGCGACAGGGTTTAATCGATGTAATGTCACCACTAGCGAAGGTGGCTCGATCAACGATGAGTTGCTTTATCGTTACGCAGTCGACCGCACGAGCACCACGATCTCTGCTTGGATGGGGCTCACGGGAGGATGTGCCGTTTGCCACGATCATAAATTTGATCCAATCAGCCAACGCGAATTTTATCAGATGTACGCCTTCTTCAATTCGGCCGCCGATCCCGGTTTCGACGGCAACGCCTTGCTCACGCAGCCTGTTCTCAAGTTGAATATGCCGGAAATTCGCACGCAGCAGCAGGCGATTGATGAAAAACTGGCGGCGATCCAAACGCAGATCGATGAAAAAGCGGCGACCGTTGCCTATCAAGATCCAGCTACCGCAGAACCAAAGTCAGAAACGATGATGGTAGAGAACATCTGGATGGAAGATGATTTCCCAGCTACAGGTCGCGTTTTCGCATCTCCTGGTGCTACGACACAATATGTTGAAAGCCTCGAAGGTGGAGCTGTGTTTAGTGGTAAGCGGGCCGTTAAACGCACCGACGCGGGCTTGGCGCAAGACGTTTGGGATCAAGCCAAAGAACCTTTGGTACTTCCGCAGGGTGCAAGTCTGTTTGCCTACGTTTGGCTCGATCCTGCGAATCCCCCAAAAACAATTATGCTCCAATATCATCGCAGTGGATGGCAACATCGTGCCGTTTGGGGTGACTATGAAGCAATTCAATGGGGCGCTGCGAACACTACTGAGCGAGTTGGTATGGGTCCGCTACCAGAAGTTGGAAAGTGGGTTCGACTTGAATTCCCAGTCGAGAAAGTTGGGCTCAATCCAGGTGACGGGCTTACAGGCTTCGCTCTGACTCAATTTGGCGGCACTGTATATTGGGACAAGGTAGGAGTCGCTGGTGCGGTCAATCCGGCCACCGATCCACAACGATCTTTCCAAGCATGGTGGCAACAGATCGCCGGCAAAGACGTGGCTGGTATTCCTGATAGTCTAAAGGAACTTGCCAAGGGGGGACCTAAACCTGAAGTTGATGCGGCTCTGTTGCAACGATATTACGTCCAGGCGATTTGTGAATCAACGAAAGCGAACTTCACCGATCTTCGAGCTCAAACTGAAACATTGAAACAAGAACGTCAGCGACTGGAAGATACGATCCCAAGTACATTTGTTTTCAAAGATATGCCCAGCCCTCGTGAGAGCTTCATCATGCTGCGTGGGGCCTACGACAAAAAGGGTGAGCCCGTTCAACCCGAGGTATTCGCTTTCTTGCCCCCTCTGCAAAAAGCAGATCCCAATGCTCGCGCCACCCGGTTAGATTTAGCGAAATGGCTGGTCGCCCCCAATCATCCGTTAACGGCTCGGGTCACTGTCAATCGATTTTGGCAACAGTTCTTCGGCGTTGGGTTAGTCAAATCGAGTTACGACTTTGGTTCGCAAGGTGAACTTCCCAGCCATCCCGAATTGCTGGACTGGCTAGCCGTTCGCTTCCAGACCTCGGGATGGGATGTAAAGCAACTGGTCCGTTTGATCGTTCATAGCGCGGCTTTCCAACGAGACTCCCATGTGGATCAAGAACTGTTGGCGAACGATTTTGAGAATCGGTTCTACGCCCGTGGCCCTCGTTTCCGATTAGACGCAGAACAAATTCGCGATAACGCTCTTAAGGTGAGCGGACTGTTGATTGACAAAATGGGTGGTAAAGGGGTGAAACCCTATCAACCGGCCAATATCTGGGAGCCCGTTGGTTTCGCGGGTTCTAACACGCGATTCTATTCTCAAGACAAAGGTGAATCGCTATATCGACGCAGCATTTACACCTTCTTGAAACGCACTGCTCCGCCACCGTTCATGAGCAACTTCGATGGCCCGAATCGCGAGCAATTCTGCACCCGTCGCGAACGTTCCAACACACCACTGCAAGCCCTGCAACTGATGAACGATGTGCAACATGTGGAAGCAGCCAGAGTGTTGGCTCAACGCATCTTAAAGGATGGTGGGGCCGATGATAGTTCCAAAATCCGCTTTATTTTCCAAGAAGTCTTATCGCGCCAACCTGCTGATGATGAACTTCAAATTGTTCAATTGCAATTAAACGCTCATCGCCAAAGATACCAGGCTGACAAAGATGCCGCCACAAAGTTGGTAGCTCATGGCGAATCATCTCGCGATGAATCACTTGATGTGACTGAGTTAGCGGCATTCACGCTGGTGTCCAGTATGATGCTTAATCTCGACGAAACATTAACCCGCAATTAATGAGGACGGATGTTATGGATCCACGCTTTGAATATCAAGTGAATCAAACACGCCGTCATTTCTTCGGAGATAGCGGACTCAAACTCGGTGGCTTAGCTTTGGCTGCCATGGGTTTGTCCAATGGATCGGCCATGGCTGATACTAGCTCGGGCATGGTGCATCCCCCTTTGCCCGGTCTACCACACTTTAAGCCATCGGCCAAAGCGATCATCTATTTGCATATGAATGGTGGTCCTTCGCAGTTGGACCTTTGGGATCATAAGCCCGGCCTCAAAGATTACTTCGATAAAGACCTCCCTGCCAGCGTTCAGGGAGGACAACGCCTCTCAACCATGACCAGTGGCCAAACCCGATTTCCGTGTGCCCCTTCGAAGTTCAAGTTCGAACGAAAAGGGGAGAGCGGTACTTGGGTCAACACCGATATCCTCCCCCACACCGCCAAGATTGTTGATGACATTACTCTCATCAAATCCATCAATACCAACGCCATCAATCATGATCCAGCGTGCACGTTTGTCATGACAGGCTCGGAAGTGCCCGGCAAAGCAAGTTTAGGATCTTGGCTGGCGTATGGGCTCGGCAGCGAAAACAACGACTTACCCGCATTTGTGGTTTTTACTCCGCAGTTCCCCAACGATAGTAACGGACAAGCTCTCTATAACCGCATGTGGGGAAGCGGCTTTTTGCCCACGCGCTATAACGGTGTCGCTCTCCGCGGTTCGGGAGACCCAGTGCTGTATTTGCCTGATCCAGAAGGCGTGGCGCGTGGCGATCGTCGACAAATGCTGGATGCTCTTCAAGCCTTAAACCAAAAAACGTTGCAACGATTCGGTGATCCCGAAACACAAACGCGTATCAGCCAATATGAAATGGCTTTCCGCATGCAAAGCAGTGTTCCCGACCTGACGCGCATCGAAGATGAATCGGCAGCAACGCTCGAGCTCTACGGACCCGATGTCACCAAGCCAGGCACATTTGCGCATAGTGCTTTATTAGCTCGCCGTCTGGTAGAGCGCGGTGTAAGAGTCGTGCAGTTATTCCACCGCGGTTGGGATCAGCACGGCAGCTTGCCATACCAGATATCGAATCAATGTCGCCAAACCGATCAAGCCAGTGCGGCTCTGGTTATGGACCTAAAACAACGGGGCTTGCTCGATGAAACGCTTGTCATCTGGGGTGGTGAGTTTGGCCGCACGGTCTACTCCCAAGGAACACTAACCAAAGATGATTATGGCCGCGATCATCATCCCCGAAACTTCTGCATGTGGTTGGCAGGTGGCGGTATTCGCCGTGGTTATGTTCACGGAGAAACAGACGACTTTAGCTACAACATCGTGAAAGATCCCGTATCAATCAATGATCTCAACGCCACACTTCTACATTGTATGGGCATCGATCATTCGCGATTCAGTTACAAATTCCAAGGACTCGATGCCCGGCTTACCGGGGTTGAAAGTCCATCGGTGGTAAAGGCTTTACTCGCGTAAGGGGACGATCTGCCGATCAATCCCAATCAAAGATTTCGCTAAACCACGATTCCCGCTTTTTTCTTTTCCCATAATAAGGATCGGGATGGCGGCGTTCGTCATCATCATAATGACGATAACCTTCGCGTGGTTCGTCTCGATCGCGATCGTCATGGGTACGATCGCGACTGTCCCGCTCCGTGGCCCGCTCCGTGGCCCGTTCCGTGGCCCGCTCCGAGGCCCGTTCCAAGAGTTTCTCTAACTCACCTCGATCGAGCCATACGCCACGGCACTTTGGACAATAGTCAATCTCTACACCTTGTCTTTCAGTCATCAACAAGGTCGTATTGCAATGTGGACAGAGCATTTTTGCGTTTCCTACGAATGTCGTCGAAACTGGGAATACTTTCGAACACCTTCTGCAAGCATTTTTGCAACGTTTCTTGTCGCTGCAGCGAACTACAGTGCCTTCTCTGAGGTAGTATACGCTTGAGTAACACTTTGAATACCTTAATAAAACCACTGTCACGGTTTACAAAAACTTAACTATCGGACAATAGCGATGGACTGGCTTAACTATCATCACTTGCTGAATTTTTGGATGGTGGCTCGTGAAGGGAGCGTACAGCGTGCGAGCGAACTGCTGCACGTCACGCCGGCGAGTGTAAGCGTTCAGGTTCGCGCGTTGGAGAAATCACTGGGAGTTCGATTGTTTGCCAAACAAGGTCGAGGACTTGTGTTGACGGACATGGGCAAAGAAGTGCTAGAGTATGCCGACGAAATATTCAGCACTGGGCGGGAACTCTTGGAGATGGTGAAGGGGAGGCCAGTGGGACGCCCCATGGAGCTGCGCGTTGGGGTACGCGATGTAATGCCCAAGTTGGTTGCCTTCCAGCTCATTCAACCCGCTTTGAACATCGATCCCCCCATTCGCTTGATATGCCGCGAAGGCCCCATGGCCGACTTAATTGCTGACCTCGCGATTCATAAGCTAGATATCGTACTGTCGGATACAGCACTCGATCCACTATATCGTGTGCAAGCACATTCGCACAAACTTGGGGCATCGGACGTCAGCATTGTGGGCCAAGCCGATTTGGCCAAACGATACAAGGGAAACTTTCCCAATTCTTTACATGGTGCGCCATTCCTGCTGCCAACCCAAGAAACAGTCTTGCGCCGCCAAATCGATCGATGGTTCTCCGAATGCAATATTGTCCCAATGATTCGCGGTGAGTTTGCGGATAGTGCCATGATGAAAATAGCGGGAAAGAGTGGGCTGGGCTTGTTTGCTGTCCCGACTATCGTCGAAGAAGAAGTTCGAAAACTTTACGGATTGGCGACCGTCGGCAAAGTACCAGGAATCCAGGAACAATTCTTTGCCGTTTCGATTGAACGCAAAATGAAGCATCCGGGAGTCTTGGCGATTTGCCGCAATCGAAACGATTAGTGCAAACGCTAAGTCCCGGATCCAGGCTAAAGGACAGCGCGACCGAAGGGGCGAGCTGTTGGAAAAAACTACAATCCGAACCTAACCTTTCACGGCTGAGCGGGCACTCCCAGTCGTTGAAAAAAGCGGAGCGTTCGATTTAACACACGTTGCTCGGCTGGCGAGATTTTTCCGATCCCCCAAATTCCACCCGACGCCAACGCCACTTTGCGGCAAGCAGTCATGACGGCTCTTTTTAGCTCCTTGAATCTTCGAGGTGCGAGAACCAAAGACCGAGCCTGCATAAACTCTTCCCAGAGTGACCACCATTCGGCTGGCGGTTTCTCCTGGAGCCAATGCCGGAACATTTCGATTGCGGGCCCATTAGCGATCATGTCTGGCTCAAAGACAATAATCTCGGCAGCTCGCCGTTCGTCAACGGTTACCGTCCCAGTCGCCCAGGCGGTCATGACGACAGGAAACGCATTGAACGCATTGTAATTTTCACTTCGAAATCCTGCCAAATAGAGCCGATGAAGCAGCTCACCATCGTCGATTCCGGTGCACTCTCTCAATTTTCGACGGTCATAGTCCGCCAAATAAAGTCTGCGAAATCGCTCGATGGTCAACAACTCTGGGTGAGCCAATTGGAGTTCGACCAGCCGCCGAGCTTTTCCTCCTTGTGAACGTGGAGTAATCATCGTTTTCGTTCCCTCACAAATCGTTTCTGTTTTTAACCCCAATAGCCGCCAGTAAATGCTCGCAGCTATGCTCAATCAATACGATTTTTTCCTCGACTACGTCCATTGAATTTGAGCCTTAGTTCACATCAATAAAACTAAAGTATTGCCCTTTCTCTGAATCATTTTTGGGGCTGGCCAACTCACACACCTCGACGAGTCGTTTAGCCCGTGTGCCATAGGCGGCGCTGCGCGAGATAGTAGAGTTGAGAGCAGGAGAACAGGAGAGCTATAGAACAGGAGAGCTATTCAGAGTAACCGTTCCAGAGGTACAGATCGTTTAGCCCGTGTGCCGTAGGCTATGCGTCCAGCCGCTAAACCCGTCGCCCCAAAAAGTCCAATAAGCGTGCGGTGAGTAGAAACTGCAGAAGAGCAACGCTGGAACCACCAACAAACGAATATGCGCAGGCCGCTGACGAATCAAACGGCGCGGACCTAGCCTGCGGCGTACGGGTTAAACGAAGCGGTATCAAAACACCCACTAACAATCGAAGTAGAGCCCAAATTCCATCGGATGAGGATGTTGATTCACCACACGAGTCTCTTTACTTCGCTTGTGCTGAATCCAAATGCGAATGGTATCTTCAGTGAAGACATCCCCACGCAGCAAGTATGTGTGGTTCTTTTCCAACGCATCCAAGGCAGCATCCAGTGATGCCGGGGTTTGGGGTACAGTAGTCCGCTCTTCGGGCGGCAGATCGTACAGATTTTTGTCGAGCGGTTCACCTGGATGAATTTTGTTTTGAATCCCGTCGATGATAGCCATCAGCATCGCCGCGAAAGCCAGATACGGATTGCAGCTTGGATCAGGCACACGAAACTCGATACGTTTCGATTTGGGACTCGGGCTATACATCGGAATGCGACAACAGGCCGATCGGTTTCTTTGTGAGTACGCCAAATTTACGGGCGCTTCGAAACCAGGCACCAAACGTTTGTAACTATTCGTGGTCGGATTGGTGATGGCCAACAAGGCAGGTGCATGTTTCAATAAGCCACCCATCGCATACATGGCCGTATCGCTCAATCCAGCATAACCCCGGCCAGCAAATAGCGGCTCGTTATTTTTCCAAAGCGAAAAGTGCACATGCATCCCTGACCCATAGTCACCATAAATCGGTTTAGGCATAAACGTAGCCGTTTTGCCATATTTGCGGGCCACATTCTTGACGATGTATTTGTATTTCATCACATCATCAGCGGTCCGCACCATTTCATTGAATCGAATATCGATCTCACCTTGTCCAGCACTTGCCACTTCGCGATGTTGGCACTCAACATCGATTCCTGAATCGATCATCGTTTGCATCATTTCATTGCGCAGATCGAATAGTTGATCCGTGGGAGGACATGGGCAAAAGCCATCTTTGGCTCGCACCTTATAGGCTTGATTGGGACGCTCGTCCCGACCTCGATTCCACTCCGCCTCGATGCTATCCAAATAGTAGTACGCTTCATGATCGCGCGTATCAAATCGCACATCGTCGAAAATGAAGAACTCACATTCAGGCCCGAAAAATGCTCGGTCCGCAATCCCTGTGCTCAACAAATAATTCGCCGCCTTGCGAGCGACATGCCGAGGATCACGTGAATAATCTTCGCGGGTGATGGGATCTTGGACATTGCAGATCAGAACCAAAGTTGGCAATTGTGCAAAAGGATCGATAAACGAGGTTTCAGGCTGCGGAATCAAGAGCATGTCACTCTCGTTGATGGACTGCCAGCCGCGGACGCTGGATCCGTCAAATCCGAAACCATCTTCAAAAGAATCTTCGCGGAGGTGCGACACAGGCACGGTTATATGTCGCCATTGCCCCAAAAAATCGGTAAAACGCAAATCGACGCTTCGCACTTCTTTTTCGCGACAATAAGCCAAAACGTCTTTTGGCGTAACGGGCAATTTCTTCCTGTCTGAACTGAAAAAACCTGAATCCTCACGCAACGTCATGTACAACTCCCGAGATCACTTCCTATAGCTGAACGCCCAACTTGTGGGCTTCATTGTTATGCCGTCTTCGAAATACGCCCGATTATCCAATTTAGCCTACGCGGCCTACGGTCCTCTCACGCGTCCTCATTGCAAGGAACCAATACGCTGGACTTCTTCTCGATCCATCGAGCCGAAAGAGCCATGGCACCTGGCAACAAAATACTGCGGACCACCATAGTATCGATAACGATGCCAATCGTCAGGGCCACACCCAATTCAATCATGCTCTTGAGCAATAAGCCTCGATCGGCTGGCGAGATACTCCAACCTATCCCCAAATCGGCTAGCCAATGCAAAACGGGCCCCGCAGACATGGCGATAAACGTTCCCGCCATCACCGCTCCGCAACTGGTAATAATTCCACCGGTCAACATCAAACCGCGCCGAATACCTTCAAGGTGTCCATATTGCTGCTGCTCCTCAAAAACTCGAGTCGCCAAATAGACGTTATAGTCTTGGCCGACCGCGATCAATATAACAAACAAGAAGAACGGTACTTTCCAATCCAACCCCTGGAAATCACCTTCGTAGATCCAAGCAAACATAGTGTGCGTGATTCCCAATGTCGTGAAATAGCTCAGCATCACGGCGACCATCAAGCACGCACATAACAGCGGACGACCGATAGTAAACAACAGCACGACATAAACGCCAATTGGCACCAGCCACCGAATTCTCGCCTCATCACTTTGAGTGACATCTCTTAAATCGACGATGCCAGGAGTTGTGCCCGTGTAACTATAGTTGGCGCCAAACCAAGGTGAGCTGGGATCGAGTACTTCGGTCGATAAGACTTCGCGCAAACTTTGTAGCAGGTCGGCGGCCGGCAGTGAGAATGGATTCTCCGTCGCTACCACATCAATACGCGTCATCCGATCGCGATAAGGTGTCTCGCTAGCCACAAAATAATCTTTGGTGTAGCGATGAGCTTGCAACACCCGTCTTCGCCAAGCATCTTTTTCGAACAGCCCCATCTGGCGACCAGGCGGATAGTCACCTAGCGGATCGGCAAGCGAGCGAACACTATGGACGCCAGGCAGATATAACTTTTGGCTCAGCTGCTCACAGGCAGTGACACATTCATCCGGAGTCGCAAAGGGAGTTTCTCGAACCAATACAAAATGAATCGGGCTGCTGTCAGCGTTCGGGAAATAACGGGAGATAATCTTTTGACCGCGACGACTTGGCGACTCCTCTCCCAATTCGTTGCCAAGATCGTACGAGACTTGATCTTGCCAAAACCAGCCGCCGATGGCAGGCACGCTCATAAAGGCCAAACACAAACAACACGCCAACAATGGACGAGAGGTCACCAATACGGACAATTTACCCCAAGCCGCTAACCACCATGGCATCTCAGAGTTCACTTGACTCTGCCCCTCTTTGCGTTTCAAGCTTGGCCAAAAAGCGATAGGCCCTAATCCGCAAACAGCCGCAGGAGTAAAGGTAAGACTCACTACAATCGTGATGGTTAAGCAAAGTCCAATGATGGGACCCGTTGAGCGGAACTTCTCAAATTCAGAAAACCACAACAGGCCTAAGCCGATAATCGTCGTGAAAGCGCTCGCAATAAGTCCATCATGCACAGCTCGCCAACTCCGCGCTACTAAGCGTTCCATGCCACGACGTTGAGTCGATGGTCGGAGCGTTAACTCTTCCCGACATCGCGCTAAGAAAAAGAGACAAAAATCGGTCCCTGCGCCAAATAACAACACCACAATGAAGATCTTCGTTGTGGTGAAAATATTGAGCGGCGGAATCTCCCAACCTGTCAACGTTTGAATCGATTGACTCCATTGCGATACTAAAGCAACCGTTGAAATGGAAATCCAAAAACTGATGCCGATGGTTGCCAACGGGATCCCAATCAACATCGGACCGCGATAAACAAAGGTCAAAATCCCGAGGATCAGAACGAAAGTGACGATTTCGGTTTGCTTCACACTCAACAATGAAGCGCGGCGGATATCGCCACCTAATGCAGCCGAGCCGCTGAGTTCTGTTTGCAGACCAGCCAATAACTCTTCCCCCACAGCCGCCCGCGACTGAGCCAGAACACTTTCAACATGTTTTAGCAAAGCCATATTCCCCGTAGCAATAAATTCACTCGATAGTTCGAGCAACAAGAGACGAGCCTGCGGATGCTTAGCCCCTAACTTGCTCCCCAGTACGGGATCGTGCCAAGTCCAAACACCTACTAGAGCCTGGATGGAGCTGGTCTCGCGTTGATCGACACTTGGCGTTTGTCGGATGTCAGGGTCGATGATCTGGGCCGTCTCTTCATCTGCTTCCGCTTGTTGATAATCGCCAAGCAAGCGCGCCAATTGACCACGATCCCAATAGATTACGGCCAGACGATCCAAGTTTTTTCGAACGGGTGCATCGTCACCAAACTGTGTGAGGAGTGCGGCCAATTGTTCATCTAGCCCAATCGCTTGATTGAGCGAATCCATTGCCTTATCTAACAGGCGTTGCCGGTCGCTTAACGATTTGGTTTTACTGGCTTCCTTCCAACTGACTTCAGCCAATTGATGCAGCAGCTTTCGCCCGACATCTAAGCCCACCGCCAGATCCGCTTCCTGGAGAGGTGAGTCGGGTCGTGCCAGAACGATCGCGATCTGACTCTTCACCCGATTTTCGGGAAAGCCGGCATCCAAAAATGCTTGGCCTTGAATACTGGGCATGGAAGATGGCATAAACGCAAAATCGCCATCTTTGGCAACGCTGTCCCATGACGGGGCGAGCCATTGCAAGCTCAAGCCCACAAGCAACCAGCCAACGAGCACTCCTGGCCAATATTTGGTGATCGCATACGACGAAGCGACTCGATACCGATTCAACCAACTTGAACCGGTACCGAGGCTTTTAGAATTTGAATCGTTACTAGGGGGCGATGAGGTAGTCACTCCCACATTGTAACCGATTCGTAGGTCCAATTAAAAGAATTCGCCCCACTTTTTGGAGGGCTAAGCCCACTGATAAACGTCCAAACCCTTCTGATGTCGGATAAAGATCTGCCCATCCGCCATTGCCAAATGTGCCCAGCTTTCCTCTGTCGTCATTTCACGCTCGGAAAGAAGTTCAAATTTCTCTGGATTTGCCTGAATAAGCCGCAATTTTCCATCATGATCTAAAGCCAAGATTTGCTGGCCGTTGGTGATCATACTCCAGTATTCACCCCAAGGTCGGGTTGTCCAAGTTGTCTCTCCCTTACTGAGATCCAAGCAGGCAAAACGTCGATTTCGGAGATGCATGTAACAATAAGGACCGATGATGACGGGGGAACTCATGTAACCTTCGATTTTGTTCTCCCAACGAACCTTTGGCTTCCAGTCTGGCCCATCTTTCACATCCAGCAATAGCGAGCGACCACCATAGCTGCTAGTGAAAATCGCGTTGTCATAAATCGTTGGAGTCAGAATATTCATGCCGCGAAACGCTGCGACTTCGTAGGTCCAGAAGGGTTTACCCGATTCCAAATCTAGCCCACATAATTGTGTGCGAGTTTGAACCAACAATTGTCGCTGCCCATGCAATTCGGTGATGATCGGTGAGGAAAAAGCGCCACTGGACATGATGTTGCCATCATCTTGCAACGACTTCCAAACCGTTTTTCCTGTCGCCTTATCGAGCTTATAAACAGCTTGTCCAGCTTGAATGTAGAGATGATCACCATCGATCAGTGGCGACGAGGCCATTCCAAAGTCCGGAACCTTGCCACCTGCCAAGGCGGCGAAGTCCACGCGCCAAACTTCTTTGCCGGAACCGCATTCAAGTGCCAACAACACATCGCGAATACCACCAACAAACAGCAAACTGCCATCGGTCGCTGGTGTGGAGCGAATCCAACTTCCATTACGAGCTGCGAAAAATGGCACGCTCATTGAACCAGGCCATTCCACCATCCAATCTTGCTTACCACTTGTGCGTTGCAAGCCGCGGGCGGTTTCATTTTTCTTATCCACCGTTTCGGTCACAAACACATGCGAATCGTTCACAATAGGTCCACTGTAACTGTCGCTCAGTGGGCAGCTCCATAGCATCTTGAGATGGTCGTCTGCCAACGAAGTCGGCCAAGCCTCAGCGGGGGCGTAACTATCTCGATTCGGACCGCGCCAACTGGGCCAGCGCTGCCCAGCCATAACAACTGGGGATGCAGCACAAACTGCGGACGAAAATGCTAAGCCTTGCAAAAATGAACGTCGCTGCATCATGAATGCCTTCCTAGATAAGCCGTGAAACTGAGTATTCGTAACGTGATTAATTGGTCGAAGCTTTTAAGTTGTAATCACCACCGTGCATGGCAGTGGCAAAACGGGCCAACTGCTGCAGATTATCGCAGTGGGCGGTGTATTTGAGGTGTGGCCGAATGCGGTCATCCAGAGCTCGTCCACCGAGCACGATGACCGTTTCCTTCGGGATCAAGTCGCAAAATTCGCGGTAACTTCGCAAGAAGAATTCCGTGTCTTCAATATGTGAAACACTCAACCAAAACATTTTGGGTGCGGAGCGTCGAATTGCAGTAGCCAATGTTTTCAGCGGTAGGTTGATTCCCAAGTTCGATGGCCGCCAACCGCACTCTCGCAAAACGATTTCTACCATTTGACTTGGCAGCGAATAATGATCTCCTTCAGGCGAACCGCCAACGGCCAACGGCGCATTGGGAGCTGGCTCAGGAATTAATCTCCGCAATTCATATAACAGCTGCGTGCAAATTTCACAGCCGCGTCGCTCTTCGTATACCTCGAGTGTTTGGCAACTCCACATTTCTCCTAAACGATGGAATGTGTGTGCAATCAATTCATCCGCCAACTTCGAAAATTTCTGCTCGATGGCAAACCATTGTGAGAGAACTCGCCGACAGGCTTTCTCGTCTCCTGCTACCACGGCTTCTTCGAACTTGGCTCGCAATAAATGAGTCGCTTCAGAAACGTCTTCAGTATTTACTTCAGGCAGGCGCGTGTCGATTCCCATTCGGGATGCTGCAATCGTCAGCCCAATTTCTTCAGGGCGTACTAATTGGCGATTGGTAGTTTCAAGGAACTCCAACAAGCCATCCAAAGGAATTCGTCGGTGGCCGCCAACGGTGCGCACAGTTGGTATGACGCCTGCATCACACCAGCGTTTGACCGATGATTCGCTCACTTGGAGCGCCGAAGCAACTTGCCGAGTTGTCAGTTGGGATTCCACAGAGCTACGACCAATGAAAAAGTAAAGAATGAACGGATGACCGATTTTGCACAGGTACATGAACGGTTCACGGAATATAGCTGAACGTTTTCCTGTTCGAAATGACAAAAATTCGTTCACTGAACGATTTTCGGCTTTTTTCGGTGAAACGATCAAACTTTAGCCGGTCCCTAGCGTAATTTCAAGAGTTTTTCGCGATTTCGCAAATTCCCAGCAAAACTTATTGCAGTCAACCCAAACGTTCGATATAACAACAAATGAACGATTTGGACGTTTCTGGACGAGTATTAGCCGACACCATGAACGATTTGATCGGGTCGGAATGAGGATGGATTGAGGGAGCCGCTTGGGTCAGCATGCGGCTTTCCGATCCGTCCTCAAGGGTCTGTAGATCGCGTTGATGGTGATTCCGCCGTAGTCAGCAAAGGGGTGCATGATGTCAGCAGTAGCTGGAGCAGGACGAAAAACGACCGGTCGCAAAACAAATCCACAGGTGGTTGAAGAGCGGCCTGTGGTTAAAGTCGAGAAGAAGTCGGCCGGTGGCTCGCTTCTCACTCGAACATTCGCAAATGAAGACCTAGAACAATCGTTCCTGGAATTTTGTCAAATGACGATGGCCGATTGCGAGCTGCATCTGGGCCCCGTGGTCCTCTGCCGCCGCCTGCAGTCACAGCCAATCGAGTGGATCGATAATCCTCACTTCGCTTTAGATGGAAGCGAATCGATCTTGGGAGAACGCCTGCTCGATTTTGGTGATGCCAGTGGCAAAACCAAGTTCAGCAAAGTTCCCGATCTTCCTCCACATTTGGCCCGGCTGTGCGAAACCAAGCTGCTCAAGCCAACCGAAGAACAAGATCTGTTTCAACGCCTCAACTATTTGCGCTATCGAGCCCAAAATCTTCTCGCCTCACTCAACCCAGCCACGGCTACATCGTGGGATGTACTTCGCGTTTTGGCGTTGCTCAAAGCAGCGGATTGGCATCGCGATTGTGTCGTCAAAGCCAACATGCGTTTGGTGATTTCCATCGTTAAGAAGTTTGTTAATGCCAACAATGCATTCGATGATTTGTTGAGCGACGGAATCGTCGCATTGATGAGAGCGGTAGATAAATTCGACTACGATCGCGGCTTCCGATTCAGCACTTACGCAACACAGGTCGTGCGTCGAAATGCCTATCGTATGGTTGTTCAAAAGCAGCGCGAACGGATGAAAATCGTCGGCAGCTTGCAGGAAAACGGGCTCGATATCTCGGATGAAGATCGTGCTCCAACCATCGATGAACACAAATGGCATGAACTACGCTCGCGACTTGCCTTGCTAATGGATAATCTCGATCGTCGCGAAAAGCTGATCATCCGAGCAAGATTTTCTTTGGGTGGTCATCGTACGGTTCAAACTTTACAACGATTAGCTGACAAGTTGGGCGTTTCCAAAGAACGAGTCCGACAACTTGAAAAGCGAGCTTTGGACAAATTGCGTGGCATGGCTGACGAAATGCAATTTGCCGAACTGAGTCCACCTGAAGAGTGAAAAAAATCTGTAGAGCGGCGGGACAGCGCCGCTCTACAGAAATGTACCTCTGGCAGAGCGCAGCCAATGGACCTATGCTTCCTTAGCAACTCGATGGCCCATTGCTGTGAGCACGTTCTGCGAATCAAGGTCCCCGCATGCCGCAGTTTACTGCTGAATCTACATTTAACGTTGGAATTGAATCGCTCTTTCGTTACCACGCGTTGCCTGGTGCGATCGATCGTTTATTGCCTCCGTGGCAAAACGTTCGGATCGCGAAGAAGGGGGCGTCGATCGATGTAGGCACGGAGGTTGTTCTCCGTTTAGGAACGCCAATCGGTATTCCCGTGCATTGGCATGCCCGCCACACCAAGCTCGATCCTCCTTATCTGTTTGAAGACATTCAGACCAGCGGCCCGATGGCCAGCTGGACTCATCAACATCGTTTCAAATCAGTCACGGACCATTCGAGTCGTCTAATTGATGACATCGCTTATCGCTTACCGCTTGGACCAATTGGGGCGATGTTTGGGAATCGATTCTTCCGTAACGAATTGACGAAGATGTTTCGGTATCGTCATGCAACGACGCACGATGATTTGGAACTCATTGATAGACTTCCGCAGCGTAAATTGCGAATCGCGGTTTCTGGTGCTAGCGGCCTGGTAGGCAGCAACCTGATTGCTTTGCTTCAAGTTGCTGGTCATGAAGTGCTTAAACTCTCGCGGAGTAAAACTGTAGCGGTATCCCAAAAAAATGAGACCAAAGAGACTGGCGAACTCGCATGGTCACCGTCGGAGGGACTTGCGGATCCTGCTGCGGCAGAAGGCTTAGATGCGATCGTTCATCTTGCCGGAAAAAGTATTGGCGATCAGCGGTGGAGCGACTCGGTTAAGCAGATGATTCGCGATAGTCGAGTACAAGCGACGGCAATCCTTTCTAAACAATTGGCTCAATTGAGCGAGCCACCGAAAGCTTTTATTTCATGCAGTGCTATTGGCTTTTACGGAAACCGGGGCGACGAATTACTGGATGAAACGAGCGCTAAAGGAACGGGCTTTCTGTCCGATGTTTGTGCAGGCTGGGAAGAAGCCACTGGGCCACTTCAAGAATCGGGAAGAACCCGCGTCGTACACACACGGCTAGGAATTGTGCTACATCCAAGGCAAGCCGCTTTGGCCAAATTGCTCACCCCAATACGGTTCGGAGCAGGGGGGCCGATGGGAACGGGGCGACAATATTGGAGTTGGATTTCAATTTCCGACTGCATTGGCGCACTTTATCAATTATGCCTGGACGAACGCGCCACAGGTATTTTCAACTTGGTCGCTCCGGAACCGGAACGAAACCTCGATTTTGTTCGCAAAATTGCCCGAATCGTGCATCGCCCCTCTTTTTTACCGACTCCCAAATTTGCCTTGCGCTTGGCGCTGGGGGAAATGGCCGACCCGCTCTTGTTCGACAGTTGCCGAGTTCAGCCTGCTAAACTTGAAGGACTGGGCTATTCATTCCGGCACCCGAGCCTCGAATCCGCAATCCGTTATTTGTTGGGCTTATAATTGCCCAGTTTTTCAGCCCTTTTGGCCGAAATTCCAGTTGAAATTCTAGCCCCATTCTCCCATCGACAACTTGAACAACCTCCTTGTTGTGTGGTAGCCTGTCGACGTTTTCCGTACGGCAATTTTCGGAATCGACCGATACGATACGCTCCAAGGCGGAATTGGACGCTCGGTCTGCGCGGGCTAGGGGTAGGTTGTCGCAGATCGGCGTGGTATATGCGATCGCTTTCGGTTTCGAAGACGAAGTTGCTCAAAGAGTGGCCTGGGTGGTCATCTTGCCTGAATGATGTCTTGGAGGCAGAACTCGACATCGAACATCAGGCGGCATGTAAGTGTCACTGTCTTTTGACAAGAGAAATTGTTGAATGTCATCCGCTTCTAAATTCAAACTCGAGTACATTTGGCTGGACGGCTACCTTCCTGAACCGAACCTCCGCAGCAAAACCAAGATCGTTGACAAGGCTCCTGGTTCCGCTGCCGATTGCCCAGTTTGGGGCTTTGATGGTAGCTCGACTCAGCAGGCAGAAGGTCGCAGTTCAGACTGCGTGCTCAAGCCAGTTGCTTTATATCCAGATAGCACTCGCAAGAACGGCTATTTGGTAATGTGCGAAGTGTTGCTACCTGACGGCACACCTCACCCATCCAACTTCCGCGCCACCGTGGAAGATATGTCTGATCTGTGGATCGGATTCGAGCAAGAGTACTTCTTCTATAAAGATGGCAAGCCTCTCGGCTTCCCAGCTAATGGCTTCCCAGCACCTCAAGGCCCTTACTACACTGGCGTTGGCTACAAAAACGTCGGTTGCATGGCTCGCAAGATTGCTGAAGAGCATATCGACATCAGTTTGGATGCCGGTATCAATCTGGAAGGCATTAACGCTGAAGTCGCTAAGGGTCAGTGGGAATTCCAGATCTTCGCTAAGGGTGCGAAGAAAGTTTGCGACGACATGTGGGTATCACGTTACTTGCTCGTTCGTTTGTGCGAACAATACGGAGTAGATGTCGAGTTCCATTGCAAGCCTATCCGTGGCGACTGGAACGGCTCTGGTATGCATACCAACTTCTCGACCGACACTCTTCGCGACAAGGGTGGCAAAGAGTACTTCGAGAAACTCATGGCCGCTTTTGCCAAGTTCCGCGACGAACATATCGCCGCTTACGGTCCAGACAACCATTTGCGTCTGACCGGCTTGCATGAAACTCAGTCCATCGACAAGTTCACCTATGGTGTAGCTGACCGTGGCTCTTCGATCCGCATTCCACACGCCTTCGTAAACAACAATTACAAGGGCTACTTGGAAGATCGTCGGCCAAACTCGCAAGCTGACCCATACAAGATCATTTCGCGAATCGTTAAGACAATCAAGACCGTCGGCTAAGCCGGCATCCGCCTCTTGCGGAATACCAAGTCTTTAAGCTTGTATCAGGCCCAGGAGTGATTCGTTGCTTCTGGGCCTGATTGCGTTCTGCGTCTCGAACTTCCTTACCAAACCTACTTTCAGTACCCTCTCATGTACGAAGCCAAAAATACTCAACGTGCCGTAGTTCGCATCGGTTATGACGGACGAGTTCACAAGGAGTTTCGTGGGGCCAATGCGGCGGAACGCTTCGCGACTGAAGTTAAAGTCTTAAAATATCTCGAAGCCCGGGGTTGCCCATTTGTCCCCAAACTATTGGAATCGGACTCAGATCAACTGAGATTGGTCACCACGAATTGTGGGGCCCGAGTGGAACAAATGAGCGACGAGAAGATGAAGCAGGTCTTCGAAGAACTCGAAACGTTCGGAGTGCGTCACGACGACGCCTTTCTGCGCAACATCACGTATCGTGCGTCGGATGGTCGGTTTTGTGTCATCGATTTTGAGTTTGCCACCATCATTGGACCAGCGCTCGAAAACGAATCGAACGAAGATGGTGAAAAAGGTGATTCAGGCGTTGCCCAGCATGTGCGATGGTCCGGAAAAACCGATCGCGGCCGCATTCGTCCCAACAACGAAGATGCATTCTTAGCGATCATGCTCGACTATCGCGACGTCCGCTATCTGGGACGCATCGGGGAAGCCGTTTTGGGACAAGGCGATTTTCTTTTTGCGGTAAGCGACGGCATGGGAGGTGAAAAATCGGGAGAATTTGCAAGCCGTATCGCCACGGAAAAAATCACTTTGTTGCTTCCACGCCGCTTCAAGCTTTCACCGCATCGATTACAAGCTTGCTATCAGGAAATTCTGCAAGAGTTGTTCATGAGCGTACATCAAGAATTGACGAAACTAGGCGAAGCCGACGATCGCCTTCGCAATATGGGTGCAACGCTGAGCTTAGGTTGGTTTACACGCGGCTGGATGTTTTATGGTCACATTGGCGATAGTCGCATTTATCATTTCAACACGGCAGGCGAAATGAAACAGATCACCGAAGACCACTCGCATTGTGGTTGGTTGCGTCGTCAAGGCAAGTTGAACGAGCGTGAACATCGTATGCACCCTCGCAAAAATGTTTTAGAGCAAGCCTTAGGAGCCGGCCATCAGTACATTAAGCCTCAATTCGGAGCGTTACAGTGGAAACCAGGTGACCGCTTCCTCCTTTGTACCGACGGTGTCGTAGATGGATTGTGGGATCGTGCCATCCACGAGTATATCGTTGAGCCTCCGACCGACCTCAAAGATATCCCACCCGCCGAACGGATCGTTCGCGAAGCGGTGCGTGAATCGGGACGCGATAATGCAACAGCCGTGGTCGTCGAACTCTGCTAGTCGAGAGGCACGCAATTCCAAAAATCGAGAGATAAGCTCGACGCTCACTATGTGGAATGATTGACACCGCTCCACGGATTAGGCTACCCTTGCGTTCCTTCACCACATCCAGCCGTCAGCCTCTTTTCACTAGAGCCTTTATGGATCCCGCTAATCTTATCACTGGTGGCGTTCAGTTTGCCGTCGCGATTTTCTTCTTATTGGTCGCAGTCGGCGTGATTCCGGCTGGAAAGAACAAAGAAAAAAGCGAAGCCAATCGCGTAAAATTCGCGTGGTTTTGGTGGCTCGGCTTCGTTTGCATGACTCTAATAGCGATTGCGAAAATGTTTGGCGCTATGGGCTAACCCATAAATGCGCCGCGTCTAAGTACAACTACAAAATGCGTAAAAGACACATAGTACGTTAGTACCAACAAATGATAACCATCAGGTACAATCCCTCGCCTATTCGCAACTTATAGCTCTTGATCCTCCTTACTCTCCACCGAAAACAACCGCACACTCAATCCCAATCCCAATTCCCAATTCTCCTCCCCCTCTCTATGTCTCTCGGCAAAATCCTCGATCAAGTTCGCGACTATTACATCCAGCGTTTTATCGAATTCGTCGAAGAGAAGTCTGCGAACGAAGGGACATCGGTAGTACATGAATGTGCGTTTGCAGATGCAAAAGGCAATTGGGTCACTCAAGGCAAACTAGCTCTCCCCATGAGAGGAGATATGTTCGTCATTGAAGATGGAAAGATTTCTAAATCCATTCAGATCGATACCGATGGGATGCTCTCTTTTGAACCGATCAATTTCAACTGGCCCCAAACGGCTTTGCAGGTTCGACTCGCTCCGTTTCAATGGAATTGGCTACAACTACAGCTTCATGACTTGCCAACAAATACCGATTGGTCACCATTGAGGAGTTGGTTTTTCAATTGGTTCGCAGAAGAGGATCCGCCGGAGGATGAGATATCGGGTGGCATTCATTTTCTTTCCGATCCCGAAGAGCGGGACGGCTATTTCCAGCTCTCAATTGATCTTGGGACCGCACCTGTTGATGCATTTGAAGAATTGCTGGATGCTGTAAAAGAACTCGGCGTGGTTCAAGTCCATATGGGACAATTCGAAAACCCAAGCTAGGCTCACTTTCGAGTGTTATTCACAATTCACCTCTCTTTCTGAAAGAAGTATGGGAAGCATCCCAACATAATAGGTGGAGTAGTTCTATGTTGGGCTGGCTCAGCTCCTCGTTGAATACGGTTGTGCCTCAATCCCTTGACGACCTTCATGGGGAATGGAAGGTAATTCGAATTGGTAAGGATGGTAATCGAGCTCCCAGATTATTGATGTGGCTTGCGGATATTCGTTTTCGCATAGAAGAGGATCGATATATCACTTCGGCAGGTGGCGAAGTCATCGAGCAATATGGCCCTCATGAAACGTGTATAATGCACTCCTAAACGATTCCACATGATGCCCGAATCTTGAAGCATTATCAAAGGAGTTTACGATGGGTTTATTCGACCCTTTCAAACGAGGCCAGAAGTCCACACCTAAGCCTGCGGACGAGTTTCGACAACTGATTGAAAAATCGATGAATCACCTCCAGATCCTTACATCTTCACACGATTCGATGTGGCAGCTGGGCTCAGCTGCGTGGGGTGCAGATCTCCAAGAGGGAATCATCACCTTCGATACCGATGATGGAACTCATGTAGAGGCTCCCGTACAAGTCATCGGTACCTACAATACTCAAGACGGCACTTGGCTTTGGGGCTGGGATCATCCCTCGGTCTCCGAACCTCTATCACAACACGCTCAATTGGCGTTTGATTACGGCCAAAAGCACGGCATAGCCGATCTCACCACACGCAAAGTGAGTTGCAGCGAAGAATGTTGCTGGGAGTTCACAGCGTTAGCGTGTTATCTGGCTCAAGCCCAAGGTGCTTATCGCGGTCCAGCGGGGCCAACTTACGTTTTCATGACCTTTGGAACGGTCAACATCTCCAAACAATAGTATCCCGTTAACCGCAGGATGTTACCAATTCCACTGAACCACTACAAAAGGGAGCCAACATTCAATTGGAAATCGATTTGAACTCGCAGCCTGAGACAAAAATGATTTTCTTCTCTGCTCTGGCGGCAGACGCGAATATCTTTGTGCCGCAAAAGCTCGCTTTCCCTCAACTCGTCGTTCCTAGTTGGCCGAACCCTGCGTCCGGAGAATCGCTTGCAGCTTACTGCGATCGAATAGCAGTGCAATTCTGCAGCGAGGAGCCATACATACTTGGGGGTGTTTCCTTCGGAGGAATTGTGGCGTTACATGTCGCACAACGTGTAAAAACGAAAGCCGTCATTCTCATAAGTAGCATACAATCACCACACGAATTGCCAAAGGCAGTTCGTGGCTGTCGCTGGTTAAAGCCATTCCTCTTCCTGCTTCCAATCCGATGCATTCAATTCCTCTTCAGGCCCTTGGCAACACATCGCTTGCGTTGTCTGCCTGCAGTTTATGGCTTCTCACGTTACTTGAGACGGGCCAATCCTCAACTTATTAAATGGTCATTGGCGCGCGTATTGGATTGGGATGTTGCCCCTCGACCGGATTGTCCGGTCTTTCACATCCATGGAGATCGTGACTGGATTCTGCCGCTTCAATACACTCGTCCAACTAAAATTGTGCCAGGTGGTGGCCATCTCCTGACATTATCGCATCCGAATGTCGTCAACGACTTTATTCGCGAAGTCATCCTGCAGACTGCTTAAAGAAAAAGTTTATTCTTCATGGCAAGGCTCCCTTCTTTTACAATCGTTCAACTTCTTCGGTGGCACTTTCCCATTGCCGTTCTGTTTTTTGCATTGGGCTTTGTGTTCTTGTTCATGTTCGACTCATCACGCCTGAACTCTGTGGGGGCACTTTGCATCGGAATCAGCCAAATATGGCTCCTAGCTGCCACCTACATTCGTGGCGAATTACGTACGAATTGGGGCAAACTAGATCGAGCCACACAGCCCATTCGCTTCAGGGTGGAGTTTGCCTTCTGGTGTTTTTTTGCAACTTCCTTTACGATCATCCTACTCCTATACGCCAATGGCCTCCTCAACAGATCAAACTCGTGATTCCCTAAACCACTGCGGAAATCGCGGACTACGTCGTTACACAAAGTCGAATGGCATGCTGAGCTTTTTTTGATTTGGACCTTGTATGACAAAAATTACCTTAACTGAGAAGTTTGCGCTAATCCAAGAACATTGGCGTCCCAAAGTTGTGGCTTCGCTTAACGACCAAGAAGTTAAGCTCGTAAAATTTTGCGGTGTCTTTCCATGGCATTCGCATACGCACGAGGACGAATTGTTCTTGGTTTGGAGAGGCACCATGCAGGTGGAGTTCCGAGACCACTGCGTAGAATTGCGAGCCGGTGAGCTATGTGTTGTTCCGAGAGGCACTGAACATCGAACGATTGCTCATGAGGAAGCTGAAGTCATCATTTTCGAGCCTAAAGAAACTCGCAACACGGGCGATGTCGTGGATGCGACATATACCGCTCCCAACGGTGTGAGCATTTGAGAGAACAGCAGTATCGATTTCACCAATAACAGCCGATGATTTGGGCATTTTCCTTGATTTACGGGGATGGAAGCCGATTCAACATTCAGGTCGTAATGTTATACTCCTCACTTCGATGCAACCAGAAAGTGTAGCGACTTGGACGGTTCGAAAGTTCAAGCATCTCGCTTTACTGAATCAGGTGCCTGTCAACGTACACGCTTAACTTAAAAAGGATTCTCCCTTGTTCCTATTGACGATCATTGCCGAAACCACCGAAGACAATCCTGATCATGGAAAGATTGGCGAAGCTTACGTCAACTGCTGGATCAACTCCGACGACGAAGCTGAAGCGATCGAGAAAGCCCACGCCATGATCGAGTCGGATGGGTGGAATATCATCGATACGGAAGATGTGATTATTGTCACAGAGGACGACTTCGACGAGGACGATCCTTACTTGTCGTGTTTCGAACAAGCACTTACCGATGGAGAAGTTTGCTTATTCCACATTTCCCCGAAGTACCCGGTATATCGCATGGTACTAAAGTTGCGTGGCACCACCGACGAGCACTCCGCCATTGAAGCGATTGCTTGGGTATCCAATGAAGCCGTTGAAAGCGATTACGATCCCATGGAACCCGATTTCTGGTCGGGTGAACGTATTACAAAAGCGATCTCTCTGGCTGCCGAAACCATCTCGGAAAATGGCTACGACGTGCTTGAGGTGCTTGAACAGACCCCAGTTGGACGAGATGAAACGTCGGACGAAATCCAATACTACGACGATGCTGAAGGAGATGGTATCTGTGTCATCTTGGTCCATGATGAGCCAGAGTAAAACTGCGATAAGAATCCCGAGCCTAGCGTCACGACGAGATTCTTGTTTGCCCCGTAGCCGTAACGCCGCGGAGGATAGGTACTTCAGGCAGCCTATCTATCTTGCGCACACCCAACATGAAAGCACCCGGGTATAGTAGAGGCAGAAAACCGAGGCTGATGCCAAGCGTTTAACCATAAGGATCGCCTCCCGCCCAGTGCGGGAGGCTTCCGCGACTGGGCAGCTACCAACCCTCGCCCTACAAAATCACCCCAAAAGCCATCGCGTTTCAAGGGAACCAAGAAAGTCACGAAAATCGTGTAATAGGATCAGGGACAATCCTTCGCCCAAACCGCCTGCAAATGCTGGCACAGAAAGAGCCAATCGGTATGTTGGATCTACTCATCGAACTCGAAGAGACTTTTTCCATCAAGATCGAAGAAGATCTTCGGGAACCATTGCTGACCGTACAGGATATCTATCTGTATGTTCTGAAGAACTCGCCCGTTTATCGCCCGGAATCTAATTGCCTCACTTCGAAAGTTTTTTATCGACTTCGTCGGGCGTTGCGCTCTCTTGAACCAAGCACGGCAGTAAAGCCAAATACTCTAACCACATCCCTACTTCCCATTAGTGGCCGCAGAACATTCTGGAATAAACTTCAACGGGAAACAAAGTTGCGACTTCCAAAACTTTCCCTCCCAATTTGGATAAGCAATCTATCTCTGGTCCTAATAGCGGCTATCGGCATAGTGACCTTTATCGCTACCTATGCCCTATACCAATCCAATTCTTTTAGCTTTTGGATATCTCTATCAAGTGCAAGTGCAACAGCGATCCTCATTCATTTTATGACGCTACCCTTAGCAACACATCCAGCCAAGTGCTGCGAAACGATTCGCGGATTGTGCGAATCCACATTGACACGCCATTTTGTTGAGCTTGCAAATGAAAACGGCGGTGCGAACAGGTCGGATATCTGGATCGTCTTGAAAACCATTCTAGTAACACAACTGGGTACCGAACCTGAGAAAATTGTTCCCTCGGCTCAACTCGTACGTGACCTGGGATACGAATGATGATGTAGATTTGGTCGAGCCAAATGAACAATAAACCAGTACAAGTCAAACACGAACACCAAGAAACTGCTTTTCAATCAAGAACTTCGCCATGGACTCCAGAATTGAGCTGTTGCTACGTGTTATCGACGAAGCCTTTGATCACAAGTCTTGGCATGGCACTAACTTGCGCGGCTCACTTCGAGGCTTATCGATTCATGAACTAATGTGGCGTCCACAACCGGAGCGACACAATGTTTGGGAAATTGCGTTACATGCCGCTTATTGGAAATACACCGTTCGTCGAAGGTTGCTAAATGAGAAACGAGGGTCTTTTAACTTGAAAGGTTCCAATTGGTTCCTGCGGCCTGTCGATGACTCCCCCAACGAAAAACAATGGAAATCCGACCTTTCGCTTTTGCTGGAAACTCACACCTCACTCAGAAATGCCGTAGCCAACTTAGATCCTGAAAAACTACACGGCAAGGCGGAGGGCGGTACCGCAACTTTGCTTTCCTTGATCACCGGCATCGCAGCGCACGACTTGTACCACGCCGGCCAGATACAACTACTGAAGCGTCTTTACCACTCGGAAGTGGCGAAATCGTCGCGCTCCAACGGCACTCGCAGAAAAGCCCTTCGAGAAGATTAACGAAATTAGCCACGCAATCATGTGCTGCTTATTTAGTGACTTTGCGACTCTACATCGGGACGTCTCATCAATACAAGTAACATCCACAACTTCATCCTTGTATTCTTGTCTGGTATCACCGATATTGTGTCTGATCACCCTCCAATCCTCATAGGCCCAAATCCGATCTCATATTTACTTGTCGCATTGCCTACAGCGTCTAACGTCCCCTTTTCCCAAGGACTAACCGCCAGCAAAGTGGTCCGCATGTATGAAAACCTACCTTATTCAATTGGACAACCAAAGAGTTGGCCCGCTTCAGATTGAACAGGTCAATAAGTTGGTTGTTTCCGGTCATGTAAAACCCAACACATTGATTAGCGTTAACGACGAGCCCTTTGTAAAAGCTGAAGCACTTACTGAGCTGAATTTCAAAAGACTCACACCACTTCCCAAGAAAGTGGCCCAAAAGCCCACGCAAACCTTTTATTGCCCCGAATGCTCCGGCGTTGTCGCCTATCACACGATCGTGTGCCAACATTGCCAATTCAATATTTGCGAAGCGGGAGATGAACGATTTCGCGAACAGGAGAAAGAGCGTTATCGTAAAGATAATGTCGTGGCAGGATACATCGACGATACTCCGGGCGCACGAGAGTTATCCAAGAAATTGGACCTCGACTTTGATGTCCTCAGTCTCAACACAGCTGGTTGGGGCCTTATCGTGTGTTCCCTGCTTACATCTCTTACCATCGGTTTGGTTGTCAAATTTTTTATCGTTCCACAGCGAAACTTGGATGGTCAGGCTTTTGGAATCCTGGTGTTGCTAACGACCGTATCGTGTATCCTGGTATTTCTATTGGGAAGATTTGTACTCCGATCTTTCGATATTGAAATCAAGAACAAATGATGCCATGCTCTGAGAGCGCCGGAGTCGTATTTGGAGATCGCGAATGCCATTACAGAATCGACCAATTCGCAACCCCAATTTTATGTCACGGTGTATGCTCTTTGCGTCTCTGTTGTTGATCTTAACCAACGGATGTAGCCAATTCTTTCGAGTGACCGGAGTGGTACTTGATGGGAACGGCGTTCCATTAGTCGATGCGATCGTTTCGGTTTACGATCCGGAAGAGCCTTGGCGACCAGACGGGCAAAAGGTCTCCTCTGAAGGAAAATTTCAAGTCGGACTTTCCGCTAGAGCTTTTGTGAAACGATTTCTGTTGGAAACGCAGTGTGAAGGCTACGAGAGTGACATAAGAATTGTCACCAACAACCACGACACAGACATACGTGTTATTCTTTGCAAAAGCCCCGCTAATGTTTCTCCGTAACTCTGTTATTAAAAAGGCAGCGCGAGGAGAGGGAACCGCGAAAGGCACGAAAATCGCGAAATAGGAATGGGACAATTGTTCGCCTTATGCACAGACGAGTCTTATACATCTGGTGGCAGTACGTTATGATTCTGAATTCTTGATTCGAACTTTACAGTAATTTCTATCTCTTCTTTAAGGCGATTCCGCCATGGATCTTCGTGGCCTCTTCATTGTTGCAGCCGGAATTTTCTCGATTATGGGAGGAGTATTCGATTGGGACTGGTTTTTCAGTAGCTCCAAAGGGCAACTGTGGGTTTCGATACTCGGTCGAAATGGTGCCCGTGTTTTTTTCATGGTATTGGGGCTGGGCTTGACCATATTAGGTGCTCTGATAACGCTGAAAGTTCTTTCCTGATCTCCTGCACCAACGCCCACATTTTCGTTGCCACTCGTACCAAATTTCTTCCAGCCACACCTTGCTGCAGAGATCTCCAATTTGCTAATGGACAAAACAATTTTGATCAGAACGGCGACCTCGGCAGACTATCGCAATTTAGCCGAGGCGATGTTCGACGCCATTTGGAACGGCCCAAGTTTTTACACTCAGGAACAGTGTCGTGCATGGTGCCCTGAAATCCCTAGTGGGCAAGCCTGGGACAAGCGGTTATCCGAACAGACCATTTACTTGGCAGAGCAGGGGAGCGTGGTAATGGGTTTCATGTCTCTCGTTTCCCCTGACTACATCGACTTCGCCTACATTCGTCCAGACTTTCAGAAAACGGGACTCTTTCGAAGACTCTTCGTCGAGATCGAAAAACAAGCTCGACTTTCTAACGCAGAAAGGCTTTGGACTCATGCGAGCTTGATGGCTCGTCCGGCGTTCGCTGCCATGGGATTCGATATCTGCGAGCCAGAAACTGTCGAGCGGAGTGGAGAAAAGCTGAAACGCTTCAAAATGCAAAAAACTCTGGGTTAAATCTGTAACCGCAAATCGAAAATCGAAACCGATTTAGCCTGAAAGTCTGTTAGTGCGCACGATTTCCATGGCTTACAAGTAAAGCCCAACTGGTATTCAGAAAAATGCCTCTCCGGGGCCTAGATTTTTCTTGGTTCGGTCCGGTATACAGGTACCACGAGCAACATAACTTCGAAACAAGGAACTACACGTGGGACGCTATACGATCCAGGACTTTGTCGCCAAGACAGCACAGCGGGATCTCGATCAAGGTGAGTTCGAACTCGAGAATGAGCGAATGCTCGAAATCAACCTTCATGGAATGATCTGGACGAAGACTGGGTCGATGGTCGCATATCGCGGCAATGTCAAATTCACTCGCGAGGGAATTTTGGATCGCGGTGTCGGTAACTTGCTCAAAAAGTTCGTCAGTGGCGAGGGGACCAAACTGACCAAAGCTGAGGGGACAGGAAAATTGTATCTTGCTGACAGCGGCAAGAAAATTACCGTTCTGAACCTACAGAACGATCAGATCTTTGTAAATGGCAATGACGTCTTAGCACTCGACGATACACTTTCATTCGATATTCGCCTGATGAAAAAAGTGAGTGCGATGTTATCCGGTGGCCTCTTCAACGTCGAAGTTCGAGGTACCGGAATGCTCGCGATCACAACGCATTACGATCCTCTTACGTTGGTGGTTACTCCGGACAATCCCGTTTGCACCGATCCCAATGCCACTATCGCATGGAGCGGTTCACTGACTCCTGAATTCAAAACCGACGTCTCTCTGAAAACGTTTCTCGGACGCGGATCTGGCGAGAGTTTTCAAATGCTCTTTCGTGGGAGCGGTTTTGTCGTCGTTCAACCGTATGAAGAAGTGTATATGCAGCATGGCGGTTGAGCGCAAATCGCGAAGTTGGATTGTACGGCACGATGATACACTCTGATCGCTTCTCTTGATGTTCAATACACAGATACAATGGTAGATCAATTGGCCCGGCAATTCACTGTGCTTGGCTAAGTCCAGACGGCCTCGTGTGAAGATACCAATAAAGCAAACATTCTATGCGAGAGTCCTCCTTTTGAAATCATTCCCCGAACCGCTGGCGAAACGAAATGTCAGGCAAGCTTCACTCTGGATTCTTTTTGCGAGCGCATGCGTAATAGTGGGACTCTATCCGCTCGCATATCTACTAGCACCGGGCAAGATAGCCCTATTGCTATTGAAGAGCGAAGGACTCGTAAACAACTGGTTGTGGAAAGCGGGTTTCATTACTCATATTTTGGCTGGGGGAATTGCGCTGACGGTGGGATGGTCACAATTCATTCCCCAATGGCGTTCCCGTTTCCTGGCGGTCCACCGAGCCCTAGGAAAAGTCTATGTGATCGCAGTGATCGTCAGCGCCATAGCTGCCATTTCCATTGCACCCTTCTCCACTACTGGAACGATAGCCTCGATTGGCTTTGGAAGTCTCGGAGTTATCTGGCTGGCGAGCACAATATTGGCTTGGCGTTGTATCCACCAACGCAATTGGCAACAACATGAACGGCTCATGACATACAGTTACGCGGCATGTTTCGCGGCAGTGACGTTGCGATTTTGGCTTCCCACTCTTATCGGCGTCTTTCAGTTAAAGTTCTCAACTGCCTATCCAATCGTCGCCTGGCTTAGCTGGGTCCCCAATCTTGTCATTGCCTTCTGGATTAATAGCCAACGACAAGAAAAACCCAACTGAATCGGCAAGCTTCTGTAGTCTAAAATTGCTGTAAAGTAGCCTGGAATCTGCTGTCAAACCCGTTTCGGTGTGCGTCGTCTTATTCTATGCTTATTCATGGGCCTACTTGCCACATAACAGTGGATACCATTTCCTTTGGCGCACCAACAATTTTCCCATCCTCGTCATGGCACATATACTACGAGTCTCCCTTGACCCAACTGAGCGGCGAATCATCGCGTCAACTTTTGTGGCGTCGATTATTATCTTCGTCTCGTACTTCGCTTGGGCCTATGGACCAGTTGCTTTAGCTTATTGGAAATACCAGCCCCAAGAAGGCGACTTATTCTTTCAATCACTTCCCAATTCTCTCTTGGCAAAGATGATGGAGGGAGCCTCAGACTCACCCTATTCGCATTGTGGTATCATCACCAAAGTGAACAACGAATGGGTTGTCTATGAAGCCCATCAAAAAGTCCGTACCACACCTCTCATCGAAGCGATTTTTCGCGGTAGGAATTACGCCTTCGCTATCTACCGCCTCAAAGCGGAAAAGCAAACCGCGATTGGCCCAATGTTGCAGTATATCGACGGCCAAAAAGGGAAGCCTTTCGATACTCGATTTCGCCTGGAAGACGACGAACTCTATTCGTCGGAGTTGCTCTACAAGGCTTATCAGCAAGCTACAGGTCAATCGCTGGGTAAGCTCACTCGATTGGGACAACTTCGCTGGAAACCGTACGAAGAGACCATAAAATATTTCGAAAGGGGGCCAGCCCCGCTACGGAGAGAGATCATTACCCCGAAATCCCTGTCGCAAGCACCTGAGCTTGAACTCATTACGACTTTCCGAATCGACAAAATGAGTCCGAGCGTTTCTCCTACAGATTCCAAAGCCACATCAAAACCCAAATAGAAGAAGTACCCTATGGCATTAGGTTTCCTTCCTGTTTTCGATCCACCACTGAATGATGTTAATGCCACAATGGAGGGTACAAGTCTCTTAAGCGAATGTGAAAACCTGGATCAGCTCGCCATGCATCTCGGTGTTAGTCCACTTACTACCTTCACAGATTCTCGTGCCGTACCTGATGATTTTGATGGTGATCCCGATGAACTTGATGAACTGATGGGAAAGTGGGATGAATGGCTGTCCGCTGAAGATGGATTCGCTACAATCTCGGCCCTCAAAGAGTCACTAGCGAATAACCCAGAAGTGAGCAAGTACTTCCGCAAACCGAAGCAACTGGTTGAAGAACTGTCCGACCTGGCACGCTTGCTTCAAGTTGCTAAAGCTAACGGCTCAAGATTTCGACTAGAGGTTGGCTAAGCAACTGTAGTTCCCTTAAATCATTTTCGATTCATTGTCGAGCATACATCATGAATGAACTTCCCGAACAAATCGGTGACGATATCCTCCGGCTCAGCTCTGAAGGCGATGCTTTCGCCGAAGCGGAAGATTATCCGCAAGCCCTTCGGTGTTACTGGGAAGCTTGGGACTTACTCCCTGAACCGAAAACAAGTTGGGAAGCCGCAACATGGCTGTTAGGCGCGATTGGCGACGCCAACTTTTTGAGTGGAGATTTTGTAGCAGGTCGTGATAACCTCGCCAATTCAATGCACTGCCCCGATGCCATCGGTAATCCGTTCCTGCACTTACGACTCGGACAATGCCAATGGGAACTAGGCAACCTGGATCGAGCCGCTGATGAATTGACTCGCGCCTATATGGGAGCGGGGGACGAGATCTTTGAATCCGAGGATCCAAAATATCTAAGCTTTCTTAAAACCAAGCTTAAGCCACCACCAGGGGGTTGGCCCAAAAAGCGTTAACCAGATCGGATTAGACATACAGGTTCTTCTTCAGAGCTCTGCCAGTAACCATGCCCACCTCTCATTTGAAACATCTTTGCCGCAGTGAGGTTCCTTTGAAATACAATTCTTATTGCTTGCGCCATTTGGGTTTCGCATTCTCATTGCTGTGGATTATTGGCTGCGAAAAATCGCCACCCTCCACGGTCACATCACCAGCCCCTGAACCAACAACTACTAACGTTGCTCCACCCACGGCGCCCCTCACAGCTGACGCACCTCCCTCTGTTTCGCCGCCTCCCCCAAAAACGGCCACGGCGGATTACATTGGCTCTTGGCAGTCTGAACGCATCGAACAGAACGGCAAGACCACTCCGAACAGCGCGGGTGCCAAGCTTGTTTTTACTGAAACGGAACTATCCATTTCAGGCCGCGACCATGCGTATCAGATCAACAACCAATCGAAGCCCGTTACCATAAACTTCACAACGCCTGAGCAGGAAAAACCCTTTGAGGGAATCATCGAACTTAAAGATGGTCAGTTACTCATCTGCTACTCAGCGCAAACGGGGAACCCACGTCCTACGGATTTTGCCACGCAAGATGGCGATGGCCGTATACTTTTTGTTCTGAAGAGAGCCGACGCACTTCCAACTGCTGACCCAAATGCAATCCCCCCAGAACTTCAGCAAGCTATCGATCGAGCTATTGAAAATTTGGAAGGGAATAACGTCGAAGCGTATGTATCTGACTTTTTGGCGCCTGATGAATTAGCCACTATCCAAAAGTCGGGATGGGAGAAAACACTGGATTTTGTTTCCAAACAACAAGAAAAAACACTAGCGACCCTCAAAGCACTTAAGACGATGACACCATCATTGGATAAAGACACTACGCGTGCCGTGTTTGACCTCAGCCAAGTAGACATTGAGGGTGGCGCAAGTTTTCCAAAGATGAATTTTCGAAAAGTCGATGGAAAGTGGTATTTGACCAATCGCTAACGCCACTCATTTTGAGCGGACTGGCCGTTAGCACTCTGCTTCTAATCTGGCGGGGCTTCGGTCCGCCAAATCCCCGTGATCCACTAATCGCGAACAAGTAAATTTACTGCGTTTCATGCTATGTAAATCCAAGCCTCTTCCAATTTATCTATGCGTTCTGGATGTAGCGTCCCATGTCGAGTGAAGAAAACCCCTTTTTACCAACTGATAAGCCGACTCAATCTGCCAAAGAAGGCTGTCTTGTCGGGGTAGCGCAACGGGCGTTAGCAGCCTTTCTGTTTCTCGCGGGTTGGATCGCGATTGGTATGGGGAACATGTTAATCATGCGAAAGCTTGTGCCAGAACTCGCCAACCGAGATCTGAGGCAGGATGAAATGACGCTCCTGCAGTCCTATGCATTTTTCTCAGAACGTTATTGGTTCGTTGGATTGATCTTATTGTCACCTCCATTGGTTGCCATCATGTGGTTTGTACTAAAACGCCGCGGTACCCAAACCACACGCTGGAAGTTGCTGGTTGTCGGACTACTTACAGCCCCCCTACTGATAGTTCTTGCTTGGCTTTTGCTAAATCCTCTTTTGGCGTAAACCAATCTACCCATTGGACCTCGACCAAAAGCATCAGAGTTCTTCTCACCTGCTCAATTCGTTCTACACCATGCAAGACTTACTATTAGAATGCATCGCCAACTTTTCGTTGCCCCCGCGCAAAATCCGCATGTGGGACCGCCTGTGGTACTTGCGAATCCCTCATCCTTACGTTGTCATGGCTAACAAAGAAGAGAAGCTCAAGGTCCACTTCCAAAATCTCAAAGCACTTTTTCGCGATGGCATGGTGGTTTGGGGACACATCATTCAAGCGAACCAGCATCTATTCACAGCGGGGTCACGAGACTTACCTGGCGAAGTAGTTTATTCTCTCGACGAAAAAGTAACTATTGACCCTATCGCTTTGAGCAAAATTGCATGGTCCATCGGAAGACTAAAAGGTACTCAGCCAACGCAGCCAAACTTGCAGCGAATTGCAGAGTATTTGACCGATGAATACATACGCGTTTTTGGACTACCGGTTCCAGAGTCGATCAGCCCCGACTTTTTTTGTCGTATCTCTACCACCTACTTTGTGCGAAAACACTTGCCACTACGGAAACTCTGCAAACCACTGCTACCTATGATTGTCCATCCGCGCAACCCTTTTATTGCGACATCACTTCCGGCTCGCTATTGGCCGAAAGAACTCCTTCAATGGTGGCAGTCTTAAAACTCATATTTGCATAAATCTGCAGCCATAGCGCGGCGAGCTGCGATTGCTGAATCGTTTCCCATGACATTTGGTGCGTTACACTGAAACTTGTGCGTGGCATACGATGAGGTAGAAAAACCTATGAAGCAACTTGAAACCTTGGCCCGTTGTGCGTGTATCTTCTTGATCGTACTTTCCGGTTGCACCCGCAGCTATTCATTTCAGGGTCGCGTTGTAAATGGGGATGGAGTCCCGATTGAGGGCGCAACCTTCGAAGTTACGCCTCACAAACACGCCCTCCCCGAACACTCTAATGTTGCAGACGTCAGTGGCCCAGATGGAGCATTCCACATCCACTGGAGCTGCGTTCCGGGCATTTCCTTGTTTAAGCTTCGCACAAAATGCTCGGGGTACAAAAATGATGTTCGCTTGGTTAGAGCTGAAGATTCTACGTTAAGGATCGTTATGGAAAAGGAAAATCCGTAACGGTCGTCTTCCAAGGACCTTGGCAATTTTGCCAGTGTGTTAGTAGTTTTTCGCTATCACATTCGAATAAACTCTGTTGCTTTCGCTCAATAGGTCGGTATGCTTGCGGAAAATAACTACGCCTAAGTAGCTCTTTATCCTCTTTCTCAATCTCCACATATTCTTTTTAGTTATCGCGTCTATGTCTACCAATAATCCTTTTGCACCACCAGCTAATCCAGAACAATTCCAAGCACCCCCCAGTGACGTCAGATACTCAGGCATCGGTGTCTATTGTGACCAAAGATCTTTTGGTCATTTCACGAGCTAAACATCAACTCCCTTCGATTTGCTTGAAGACAGGTGAACCGACCGATGGGCGTTTCATTATCCATGAAAAGTTCCTACCCAAAAGCAGTACATTGGTTGTCGGTGCTGCTTTCGGCGCCATTGGCTACGCGATCTGGAAGGCTGTCTTCGGAACAATGCTCCATTTGGAACAACCTTTTACGCCTGGCTGGGTCAATCCAAAAGATCCTTCTCCTGAACGCTCCAAAAGAGGTCGATCGATCGTTTTTTCCGGCTTCGGAATACTCATCGTGGGGATTATTTTATCTGCCTTTTCGGAATACTTTATCGGACTAGCTGCTGTTGGCATGGTCGTCGCGGTGGGGGGACTCATTGCGGGCGGTTTCAAATCGAGCAAAAAGCCCTTTGCAATATCACGCTTTGACGAACAATACATTTGGGTAAGTGGTGTCACTAAATCGATTGTTTTTCAGTTTGAACCTTTCTCTAATGTTCAACGCAACTCAAAATAGTTCAAGGAACCGTATGATGCTCATGGTCTCCGCGAGCGGGACAGCGGCGATCCTTGAATGAATGCAGGACACTCGATTCACCAGATCGATACGAAGCGATAATCAACGATGGAACAAATTGCGTGGGATGATT
>Ga0075163_10000878_pt1 | contig 40216 bp, 35 predicted proteins | sample JI1023141ADNA_FD_71478 | JGI IMG/M metagenome (GOLD analysis project Ga0075163, IMG submission 71478) | Wastewater effluent complex algal communities from Wisconsin, to seasonally profile nutrient transformation and Carbon sequestration -... | ecosystem: Engineered > WWTP > Effluent > Algae...
GCTGGACGCCGCCCGAGAGCTATCCCTTCGGCGAGGCCCGGCTGAAAGCCCTGGCGGGCGGCGAGCCGCTGGCCTGGAGGCTGGCTGCATGAGCACTGCACGCGCGCGGCCGGAGCCGCTGATCGCCCTGCTCATCGACGCGGACAACTCGCCCGCGTCCAAGATCGACCTGATCCTGACCGAGCTGTCCACCTTCGGCGTCACCCACGTGCGGCGCGCCTACGGCAACTGGAAGAAGAACGAGCTGAAGGGCTGGGAGGAGCAGCTGCACGAGCACGCGATCCGCCCCATGCAGCAGTTCGACTACTCCAAGGGCAAGAACGCCAGTGACATGGCCATGGTCATCGACGCGCTGGAGCTGCTCTACACCGACCGGCCCGACGCCTTCGGCATCGTGTCGTCCGACGCCGACTTCACGCCGCTGGTGATGCACCTGCGCGCCAAGGGCGCCGCCGTCTACGGCTTCGGCGCGCGCAAGACGCCGGAGCCGTTCGTCAACGCGTGCTCGCGCTTCCTGTTCCTCGACCAGCCCGAGGCCGCGGCCGAATCGGCGGGAGCGTCGTCGCTGCGCGTGCCGACGGACCGGCTGCGGCAGGACGCCAAGCTCGTCACGCTGCTGCGCAACGCCGTGCAGGCCGCGGCCGGCGAGGACGGCTGGGCGCGCGTCAACGCCGTCGGCCAGCAGATCGCCAACCAGGCGTCCTTCGACCCCCGCAACCACGGCTACGCCTCGCTGACCAAGCTGCTCACGGCCACCCAGTTGTTCGAGATGGCGAGCGAGGGCACGTCCCAGGTGTCGGTGCGCGATAAGCGGAGCGCGGGCACCAGGGGCGCCTAGGCGCTCACGGCGCGGCGGGAATCCCGGGAGAACGGCATGGCGGACGCAAGCGGTGGTTCCGATCTGGTCCAGGTGGTGACCCTGCTGGGCGCCGCCGTGGTGGCGGTGCCGCTGTTCAAGCGCATCGGCCTGGGCTCGGTGCTGGGCTACCTGGCGGCGGGGCTGGTGGTGGGGCCGTTCGGGCTGAAGCTGGTGGCCGAGCCGCAGACCATCCTGCACGTGGCCGAGCTGGGCGTGGTGATGTTCCTGTTCATCATCGGGCTGGAGATGAAGCCCTCGCACCTGTGGGCGATGCGGCGGCAGATCTTCGGCCTGGGCAGCCTGCAGGTGCTGGTGTGCGCCGCGCTGCTGACGCTGGTGGGCGTGGTCGGCTTCGGCACGCCGTGGGCGGTGGCCTTCGTCGCCGGCATGGGCTTCGTGCTCACCTCCACCGCCATCGTCATGCAGTTGCTGTCCGAGCGCGGGGACATCGCCGCGCCGCGCGGCCAGCGCGTGGTGGCGATCCTGCTGCTGGAGGACCTGCTGATCGTGCCCCTGCTCGCCCTGGTGGCCTTCCTGGCGCCGCACGGCGCCGAGGCGCGGCCGGTCGGCGGGCTGTGGGGCCAGATCGGGCTGGCCGCCGCGGCGCTGGCGGCGCTGGTGGCCGCCGGCCTGTGGCTGCTGAACCCGCTGTTCGGCCTGCTGGCGCGGGCCAAGGCGCGCGAGGTGATGACCGCCGCCGCGCTGCTGGTGGTGCTGGGCGCGGCGCTGCTGATGGAGCTGGGCGGGCTGTCGATGGCCATGGGCGCCTTCCTGGCCGGCGTGCTGCTGTCGGAGTCCAACTTCCGCCACCAGCTCGAAGCCGACGTGGAGCCCTTCCGCGGCCTGCTGCTGGGCCTGTTCTTCCTCGGCGTGGGCATGGCGCTGGACCTGGACGTGGTGCGCGCGCAGTGGCCGCTGGTGCTGGCCGGCGTGCTGTCGCTGATGCTGACCAAGGCGCTGTGCATCTACGCCGTGGCGCGGCTGGCCCGGAGCTCGCACGCCGACGCGCTGGACCGTGCCGTCATCATGGCGCAGGGCGGCGAATTCGCCTTCGTGCTCTACAACGCGGCGCAGTCGCAGGGCGTGATCAGCGGACAGGTCAACGCCCTCATGACGGCGGTGGTGGTGGTGTCCATGGCGCTGACCCCGCTGGCCGTGATGCTGCACCGGCGGCTGGCGCGCGCGCCGGCCCTGTCGCTGGACGGCGTGGAGGCGGTGCACGACTCCTGCGGCAGCGTGCTCATCATCGGCTTCGGGCGCTTCGGGCAGCTCGTCAGCCAGGGGCCGCTGGCGCGCGGGGCGGACATCACCATCATCGACGCCGACCCCGAAACCGTGCGCGACGCCAGCCGCTACGGCTTCAAGGTCTACTACGGCGACGGCACGCGGCCCGAGGTGCTGCACGCCGCCGGCGCGCACCAGGCGCGGGTGGTCGTCTCCGCCATCGACGACCGGCCCGCCGCCACGCGCATCGCCGAGATCGTCAAGGCCGAGTTTCCGCAGGCGCGCTTGCTGGTGCGCGCCTTCGACCGCGAGCACGCGCGCGACCTGGTCAAGGCCGACGCCGACGTGGTGGTGCGCGAGGTGTTCGAGTCGTCCCTGCTGCTGGGCGGCGAGGCGCTCAAGGCCCTGGGCGCCAGCGACGAGGAGGCGGGCGAGATCATGGACGACATCCGCCGCCGCGATGCCGAGCGCTTCGCGCTGGAGGTGGCGGGCGACCGCTTCGCCGGGCGCTCGCTGGTGTACTTCAACCAGCCCGCGCCGCCCGCCGATGACGCCCGCTAGCGCGGCCGTGCCCGAGTGGCGCGCCGCCTGGTTCGCGCCCTGGCGCGCCGAGGCCCAGGCGCTGCTGGCCCGGCGGTCGACCGGCCTGCCGGCGCACGAGGCCGCCAATGCGCTGGCGTGGGCGCCGGTGCGCTTCGTGCCGCAGGCCGCGCTGCCGGCGGGCGAGCCCTACGAGCGCTTCATCTTCGACACCGGCCAGGTGCCCATGCGCGAGGGTTGGCACGACTTCTTCAACGCGCTGGTGTGGATGCGCCTGCCGCGCGCCAAGCGCCGGCTGAACGCCCTGCAGGCGGCCGAGATCGCGCGCGACGGGGTGCGCGCCACGCGCGGGCCGGTGCGCGACGCGGCCACGGTGTTCGACGAGAACGCGGTGCTGCTGCACGCGCCGGACGCGCTGTGGCAGGCCCTGGCCGCGCGCCGCTGGGGCGAGCTGTTCGGCCCGCTGCGTCCGCTGTGGGGCCAGGCGCGGCTGCTGGTGTTCGGCCATGCCGCGCTGGAGAAGCTGGTGGCGCCCTACAAGTCCATCACCGGCCACGCCTGGCGCGTGGCGCCGCCGTTCGACGCGGCGGGCGACCTGCGGGCGCTCGACGACTGGCTGGCGCGCGACCTCACGCCCGAGCGGCTGGCCGCCAAGCCCTTCGTGCCGCTGCCGCTGCTGGGTGTGCCGGGCTGGTGGCCGGGTAACGAGGCGCCGGCGTTCTACGACGACGCGCGGGTGTTCCGTCACGTGCGGCCGCCGCGCTGATTTGAATGAGAAAAGCCTGAAACCCTCGTGGATATTGATAATTAAGCTATCAATAAGGTAGTAACCTAAGGCGCGAAGGGAACACGTGGCATTGAATTTGCTCCAACCGCCCCTACCATTCGCGCCAGAGCCGCCACGTTGGCGGGCACCCCTGCGGAAAAAGGAACCCATGAAACGCATCCTGCTCTTCGTCCTGACCAACATCGCCGTGATGGTGGTGGTCGGCATCGTCACCAGCCTGTTCGGGGTGGGCCGCTACACCGGCACCAACACCGGGCAGCTCATGATCTTCTCGCTGATCGTGGGCTTCAGCGGCTCCATCATCTCGCTGCTGCTCAGCAAGACCATGGCCAAGATGAGCATGGGCGTGCACATCATCGACCAGCCGCGCAACGCCGACGAGGCGTGGATCGTGGACATCGTGCGCAAGTTCGCCGACAAGGCCGGCATCGGCATGCCCGACGTCGGCATCTACGAGGGCGAGCCCAACGCCTTCGCCACCGGCGCGTTCAAGAATTCAGCCCTGGTGGCCGTCTCCACCGGCCTGCTGCGCGGCATGACGCGCGAGGAGGTCGAGGCCGTCATTGGCCACGAGGTGGCCCACGTGGCCAACGGCGACATGGTGACCATGGCCCTGATCCAGGGCGTGATGAACACCTTCGTGGTGTTCGCCAGCCGCGTTATCGGCTCGCTGGTGGACGGCTTCCTGCGGCGCGGCAGCGACAGCTCGGGCCCCGGCATCGGCTACTACGTGACCACCATCGTGCTGGACATCCTGTTCGGCTTCCTGGCCGGCATCGTGGTGGCCTGGTTCTCGCGCCAGCGCGAGTTCCGCGCCGACCGCGGCGCGGCCCAGTTCATGGGCCAGCCGCGCTCCATGATCAACGCCCTGGCGCGCCTGGGCGGCCTGCACGCCGACGGTGCCGACATGCCCAAGAACCTGGCCGCCATGGGCATCGCCGGCAGCATCGGCAAGCTGTTCGCCACCCACCCGCCGATGGAGGAGCGCATCGCGGCGCTGAAGGCCTACCAGGGCTGATCCACAAGTAGAATCAGGTTCCAGCCGGCGCGGATAGTACGCCGGAAGCTATCAAAACCGCAGCGCCGCGCAGGGCCGCGGTTTTTCTTTGCCGGCGCTTCAGGTGGCCGGTGTTCGCGCGGCCCGCGCCTGCTGCAGGCTGCGCCTCACCTCGTCCAGCGGGATGCCGTACATCTCGGCGAATTCGGGCTCGCCGCGCCCGCTGGCCTCGAAGGCGCGCAGCAGCGCCTCGCGCTTGGCGGCCTGCGCGGCCAGGGTGATGAGCGCTTCATCGACCACGGCATTGGCGCTGGCGTCGCGCGAGCGCACCCGCGCCGCGTAGTCGTGGTGCGGCAGGCCCGACGCCTCGATGGCGCGGGCGACGCGCGCCACCAGTCGCGCGTTCAGCCCGGCTTGCGCGTCGGCGGGGGTGCGCGGGTGGCGGCGGCGGTGCAGTTCCAGGATGGCGTGGTGCACGTGCTCGGGCGCCACCGGCGCCACGGCGTTGCCGTCGAGATCGTGGCGCGGGTGGCCGGCGGCCACGCTCTCCAGGTAGCGGGTGGAGCGGGCGTGCTGGCCCATCGCCAGCTTCAGCTCCTCGGGCGAGAAGTCCTCGGGGTGTCGCGCCAGCAGGTCCTCGTAGACGCCCAGCTTGAGCGGCACGAAGCGGGCGCCGAAGAGCCGGGGGTAGAGCGCGAACAGGCGCTCCAGCACCGGGCTGGGTTTGCGCGGCGGGCGCGCGCCGGGTTGGGGCGGCGGGGCAACCCGTGCGTCGGGGCTCGTTTTGGCGCCGCCGCGGCGGCGCCGGCGTGGGGCGGCGGGCGGCCGCGCATCGGTGGCGGTGTTGGGTTGGGTGGTATCGGTCATGTGCGATGTTGACTTGTCTGCGCTGGAAAAAGGGGTTCAGTGGCCCAGCAAGCTCTGCGCCACGGCTTCGCCCACCTTGATGCCGTCGATGCCGGCCGAGAGGATGCCGCCGGCGTAGCCCGCGCCCTCGCCGGCGGGGTACAGGCCGCGCACGTTCAGGCTCTGCAGGTCCTCGCCGCGCTGGATGTGGACGGGCGAGGAGGTGCGCGTCTCCACGCCGGTCATCATGGCGTCGGGCAGGTCGTAGCCCCGGAGCTTGCGGCCGAAGGCGGGAATGGCTTCGCGCAGGGCGGCGGTGGCCCAGGCGGGCAGGGCGGCGTGCAGGTCGGCGGGGGTCACGCCGGGCTGGTAGGAGGGGATGACCTCGCCCAGCGCGGTGGATGGGCGCTGGGCCAGGAAGTCCTGCACGCGCTGCGCCGGCGCGCGGTAGCCACCGCCGCCCAGCGCGTAGGCGCCGGCTTCCAACTGCCGCTGCAGCACGATGCCGCCCAGCGGGTGCGCGGCGCCGCCTTGCAGCGACTCGGCGCCGTGGGTGGCGCCCAGCATGGCTTCGAAGGCGGCGGCGTCGCGTGGGAAGTCGGCCGGGGTGATGCCCACCACCAGGCCGGCGTTGGCGTTGCGCTCGTTGCGCGAATACTGGCTCATGCCGTTGGTGACCACGCGGCCGGGCTCGCTGGTGGCGGCCACCACGGTGCCGCCGGGGCACATGCAGAAGCTGTACACCGTGCGCCCGCCGCCAGCGTGGTGCGTCAGCCGGTATTCGGCCGCGCCCAGCAGCGGGTGGCCGGCGTGGCGACCCCAGCGGGCGCGGTCGATCAGCCCCTGCGGGTGCTCGATGCGCACGCCGATGGAAAACGGCTTGGCCTGCATCGCCACGCCGCGCGCGTGCAACAGGGCGAAGGCGTCGCGCGCGCTGTGGCCCAGCGCCAGCACAGCGTGGCGGGCGGGCAACTCGCGCACCTCGCCGTTCTGAAGGTTTTCGACCTTCAGCCCGCGCAGGACTTGCGCCTCTTGCTCCTGTTCTAATAGCAAATCGATCGCGCGGTGCTGGAAGCGGACCTCGCCGCCCAGGGCAATGATCTGCGCGCGCAGGTTCTCCACCACCTTCACCAGCTTGAAGGTGCCGACGTGCGGGTGCGCGACCCAGAGGATGTCCTCCGGCGCGCCGGCCTGGGCGAACTCGGCCATCACCTTGCGGCCCAGGTGGCGCGGGTCGCGCACCTGGCTGTAGAGCTTGCCGTCGGAGAACAAGCCCGCGCCGCCCTCGCCGAACTGCACGTTGCTCTCCGGGTCGAGCTGGCCGCGCCGCCACAGGCCCCAGGTGTCCTGCGTGCGCTCGCGCACCGGCTTGCCGCGCTCCAGCACGATGGGCTTCAGGCCCATCTGCGCCAGCACCAGGGCGGCGAAGATGCCGCAGGGGCCGAAGCCCACCACCACCGGCCGCTCGCCCTGCCAGCCGGCGGGCGCTGCCACGGGCGGGCGCCAGGCCAGGTCGGGCGTGGGCTGCACGTGCGGGTCGTCCCCGAAGCGCGCCAGCAGCGCGGTGGCGGCGCCGGGGTCGGCCAGTTCGACGTCCACGATGTACACGGCCAGCAGCTCGGCCTTGCGCGCGTCAAAGCTGCGCTTGAAGACGGCGAGGCGCGCGATGGCGCCTTCGGGCAGCCCCAGCCTGTGCGCGGCGGCGGCGGCGAGCGGCGCCTGCGGGGCGTCGGCCTGCGCCAGCGGCAGGCGGAGTTCGGCGATGCGGATCATGGCTTGTGGTCATCAAGCAAAGGGCTGGTGATGATACGCAAGGCCGGCCCGCGCCCCGCGGCGGGCGGCGCGCTCCCCGCCGATGCGGCAAGTTCGATGTCCCTCAACCGCGCCCCCCGAAAATTAGGGCGATCGTCCTAGTTTTCAGTGGATTCTGGTTTTCCAGCCCTAGGATTTGTGCGGGAAGATCAACCCATCGCACAACGCGAACCCTCAACTCAATCCACAGGAGAAATTGACCATGACCACCCAAGCCGTTTCCGCCATCGAGAACCTGGCCAACACCGCCATCCGCACGGTGGAGTCGTACAACACCGCCAACAAGACGCTGGTCGGCGCCTACCGCACGGGCGTGCAGCGCCTGCTGAACGGCGCAGCCACGCGCTACGGCGCCTACCTGGAGCAGGCCAAGCTGCCGGTGCTGAACGAGCAGATCCGCACCCAGCTGATCGACGCGCAGAAGAAGTTCAATGGCTTCCTGATCCAGCGTGCCGAGGCCGACACCAAGAACGTGATCGCCGTCATCGACCGCATCGCCGTGGCCAGCACCAGCGGCATCGACGCGGCCACCAGCCGCCTCGAGAAGATCGATTCGCCGGCCGCGCAGGCGTTCATCAACGGCGTCAGCAAGCTGCAACTGCCGATCGCCCAACTGTCCGCCCAGGTGGCTGAGCAGTACGTGGTCGGCGCCAAGCGCGTCGAGGCCCGCGTGAATGGCCAGGAAGAGGTCGCCGCCGAGACCCGTCCGGCCCGCCGCGCCCGCAAGGCGGACTGACACGCAGGCGACGCCGCGCCGCGAGGGGGAGCGCCCAGTTCCCCTATCCTCGGCCCCGATGCAGGAGTCACGCATGGCAAGCAAAGCCGAATCGTCCAGCCCGCCGGCGCGCAAGGCCGCCCGTCCCCGGAAAACCGCGGGCGGCGGCACGCCCGCCAGCGTGTGCGTCAAGGCGGCCGAGACGCCGGCGGCCCACGCCGCCGAAGAGCTGCTGCGCGCGGGCCTGAAGGCCTTCAAGCTGGACAACCTGATGGGGCTGGTGCCGCCCAAGAAGTCCGCGCGCGGCGACGCCGGCGTGCCGGGCCTGGGGTTTTCGGGCCTCGAAGGCTTCGGCTTTCGCAAGTTTGAAGACGTGTTCGACCAGCGCGTGGCCGGTGCCCTGCAGCGCCTGGGCTGGCCGGGCGCGCAAGAAATGCAGGTCCTGCAGGCCGAGATCGAGCGCCTGCGGGCTGAAGTGGACCAGTTGCGCGCCTCGCGCCGCAAACCGCCGGCGCCGGCGCCCGCCGCGCGCGGCGGGCGGTCGGGACGCTGAATCGATGACCCGGGTTCAGGCGCACCAACGTGGCCGGCTCCACCCGCGAACGCATCCTGCAGACCTGCCTGGCGTTGTTCAATGCACACGGGCTGCCGGCGGTGTCCACGCACAAGATCGCGGCCGAACTGGGCATGAGCCCGGGCAATCTGCACTACCACTTCAAGACCAAGGAGCAGATCGTCACCTGGCTGTTCCGGCGTTTCGAGCAGAAGCTGGAGGCGCTCAACAGCTCGACCGCGGGCATCGCCGCCGTGGACGACCTGTGGCTGGCGCTGCATCTGCGCTTCGAGGTCATCGGCGAGTACCGCTTCGTGTACCGCGACATGGCCTTCCTGTCGAGCGAGTACCCGGCCCTGGGCCAGCGGGCGCAGGCCCTGACCGCGCTCGAACTGGTGGCCGCGCAGTCGCTGTTCGAGGGCCTGGCGGCCGCGGGCGTGGTGCAGGCCAGCGCCGAGCAGGCGCGCATCCTGGCGCTGCAGATGGTGTTCACCACCACCTGCTGGCTGTCGTTCGAGCGACTGATCCCGGGCCGCGACGGGCGTGACACCGACCCCGGGCTGGCGGCTTTCTACGCGCTGACCCTGATTTCTCCCTATGTGTCCAGCGAATCGAGGGCATATCTGGACTACCTGAAGAGCAAGTATCTGGGATGAGCATCCCCGATGGACTCCGTTGCCCTCACCGAGCAAGAAAGGAACTTACATGACCGCAGTGACTTATGACCAACCGATCCCGCCGCCGTCGCGGCTGCTGCTGCTGGCCGAAGGCCGCGCGCTCTGGGAAACAGTCGCGGGCCTCACCTTCTGGCCCCTGCTGCAGCGGGCGCCGCGCGGCGACGGCCATGCCGTGCTGGTGCTGCCGGGGCTGGTGGCCAGCGATGCCTCGACCGGCCTGCTGCGCCGCTACCTCAAGAGCCGCCACTACGACCCGCACGGTTGGGGCCAGGGCCGCAACCTGGGGCCGCGGCCGGGCGTCGAGGACCGCATGGTCGACCTGCTGAAGCAACTGGCCGACAAGAGCGGCCGCAAGGTCAGCATCGTGGGCTGGAGCCTGGGCGGCGTCTACGCGCGCATGCTGGCGTCCACCCACACCGACATGGTGCGCAGCGTCATCACGCTGGGCAGCCCGTTCGTGGGCAACGGCCACTCCACCAACGCCTGGCGGCTGTATGAGAACGTGAGCGGCAAGAGCGCCGACGACCAGGCGCAATGGAGCTCGGTGCGGCCGACGCCGCCGGTGCCCACCACGTCGATCTACAGCCGCACCGACGGCGTGGTCGCCTGGCAGTGCAGCCTGGAGCAGAACGGCCCGCGGTCGGAGAACATCGAGGTGCTGGCCAGCCACATCGGCATGGGCGTGCACCCGGCGGTGCTGTATGCGCTGGCCGACCGCCTGTCGCAGCCCGAAGGCGAGTGGAAGCCCTTCAACCGCGGCCTGCTGGGCCCACTGGTCTACCCCACGCCGGCGCAGCGCGCCTGAGGCGGGAGCCACGGGCCGCGCCGCGGCCACTGAGCGACGGGCGCCCTCGGGCGCCCGTTTCGTTGGCGTCAGGCTGGCAGGTAGCCTTCGACCGACAGGTAGCGCTCGCCGGTGTCGTAGTTGAAGCCCAGCACGCGGCTGCCGGCCGGCAGCTCGGGCAGCTTCTGCGCGATGGCGGCCAGCGTGGCGCCGCTGCTGATGCCCACCAGCAGGCCCTCTTCGCGCGCGCTGCGGCGACCGTACTCGCGCGCCGCCTCGGCTTCGACCAGGATCACGCCGTCGAGCAGGCTGGTGTCCAGGTTCTTCGGGATGAAGCCGGCGCCGATGCCCTGGATGGGGTGCGGCGCGGGCGCGCCGCCGCTGATGACGGGCGACTGCGTGGGCTCGACGGCGAACACCTTCAGATTCGGCCACTTCGCCTTCAGCACCCGTGCGCAGCCCGTGAGGTGGCCGCCGGTGCCGACGCCGGTGATCAGCACGTCCAGCCCGTCGGGGAAGTCGGCCAGGATCTCCTGCGCGGTGGTCTGCTCGTGCACCGCCACGTTGGCGGGGTTGTCGAACTGCTGCGGGATCCAGGCGCCGGGCGTTTGCGCGGCCAGCTCCTCGGCACGGGCGATGGCGCCCTTCATGCCCTTCTCGCGCGGCGTCAGGTCGAACGTGGCGCCGTAGGCCAGCATCAGGCGGCGGCGCTCCACGCTCATGCTGTCGGGCATCACCAGGACCAGCTTGTAGCCCTTGACGGCCGCCACCATGGCCAGTCCGACGCCGGTGTTGCCGCTGGTGGGCTCGATGATGGTGCCGCCGGCCTTCAACTGGCCGCTCTGCTCGGCCGCCTCGATCATGCTGAGGGCGATGCGGTCCTTGATCGAGCCGCCGGGGTTGGCGCGCTCGCACTTGATCCACACCTGGGCCTGCGGGCCGAAGAGGCGGTTGATGCGTACCTCGGGGGTGCGGCCGATGGTGTCGAGGATGTTGTCGGCTTTCATGGGGTCTCCTGATCGGGTTGGGCAAGTCGGCCATTCTGGCGCAATCGTTCGACCGGAAGTGGCATATCCATATGCCGGTGGATAATCCGCCCCGTGAAGCCCGCCAGGCCGCCGCTGGTGCAAGCGTCGAAAGGCCGCACTGGAGGAACGTCCGGACTGCACAGGGCAGCGTAGGAGCTAACGGCTCTCCACCGCGAGGTGAGGATCAGAGCAACAGAGACGAGTCGGCAATGGGGAAACCCGGCGCCGGGTGAAACGGGCAATCTCTACGCGCAGCAACACCAAGTAGGCCAGCCACGGGAGCAGGGCGACCTCTCTCGATCTTGTGGCTCCGCGGGACGAGCTGGCGGGTAGGTGGCACCGAGCCGGGTGGGCGACCCCCGGCCCAGATTGATGGCGGTCACGCCTTGGGCAACCAGGGCGCACAGAATCCGGCGTATCGGCGGGCTTCACACTTTGTTCAATGCCGGTGGCTATGAAACACCTAGCTGCCGGCTGGCACCCGCAAAGGGTTTTCGGCCTGAAGAATCAAAACTTTTCCCACGGCTGCAGATAGCGCCACTGGCCTTCGGGCATCTTGGCCAGGGGCACGCGGCCCAGCCGGATGCGGCGCAGCGCCACCACGCGCAGGCCCACCGCCTCGCACATCGAGGGCACTTGCCCCGGGCGGATGCCCTTGAGCGCGAAGCGCAGGCGGGTCTCGTTCTGCCAACTGACCTTGACCGGCGGCAGCGGCCGGCCGTTGAAGGACAGGCCGTGGCACAGGCGCGCCAGGCCGCCCTCGGCCATCGTGCCGGCCACTTCCACGATGCATTCCTGCTCCAGCGATTCGATGTCCTCGGCCAGCTTGCGGGCGATGCGCGCGTCCTGCGTGTACACCACCAGGCCGCTGGCCTCGGTGGGCAGCGGCGTGTGGCACGCCAGCAGCTTGAAGTGGCGCTGCAGCACGCGTATGCCGCTGGCGTCGTCGGCCACGTGATGGGCCTCGGTCAGCAGCGCCTGCGCCAGGGGCGCGCCCTGGCTGCGGCTGGCGTGGGCGCGCTGCGCGGTGGCGGCGGCGGGTGCGCCCAGCCCGGCCTCGTGGCCGGCGGGCTTGTTCAGCAGCAGGGTGACCGGGGCCAGGTCCATCAGGCTGGCGTTGGCTTCCAGCACCACGCGCTGGTGCGGCGCCACGCGCGCGCCGGGCACTTCGATCACGCGGCCGTCCACGCTGACCAGGCCGCCTTCGATGTAGCGCTCGGCCGTGCTGCGTGAGCAGCGCATTTGATCGGCGACGCGCTTGGCGAGTCGAACCAGGCCGGGGTGGAGGGTGTCTTCAGTCATGATTGAACCCGTTGGCCAGCATCCAGAAAGCATCGGTTGCCATCAAATGCACAGCAAATCAAGTGGGGATTGGCGCCGTCCGGGCTGGCCGCTGGCGCACCCCGCCGGCTGCGCCAGCGCGAAGCGACTCAGGCGGGTGTCTCAATTCCCCGGCGCCATGGCCTGGATACGCTCCACGTGCGCCAGCAGCGAGCGCTTGGCCACCGGCCACACACGCGGCGGCACGTCGTCGTAGGCCATGGCCACCCAGTCGTCCATCGTGCCGCCAGGGTCGGCCCGCATCACCGCCAGCACCTTGGCCTCGCGCGCCAGGCGGTGCTGCTTCAGGTGCGCGATGACCGCGCGCGCGCTGCCCAGCACGTGGCCGTGGGCGGGCGCGATGAAGTCGGCGCCGTGCGCGGCGCAGGCGGCGTCCAGCTTGTCCAGCGAGTCCAGGTAGGCGGTCATGTCGCCGTCGGGTGGGTCCACCACGGTGGTGCTGCCGTTCAGGATGTGGTCGCCGGAGAACAGCAGGCCGTCCTCCTGCAGCAGTAGGCACAGGTGGTTGGCGGCGTGGCCAGGGGTGTGGATGACGCGCAGGATATGGGTGATTTCGCCCTCTGGCCCGCGTCCAGAAAGCGTGATCAGCTCCTGATCCTGTAGCGCCCGGTCGGGCGTGAACTCGCTGGCGGCGCGCGCCGTCGGCTGCGACGGCAGGCCCAGGATGGGCGAGCGGCCGTCGCACAGCGCCTGCAGCGGCCGGGCGCCGGGCGAATGGTCGGGGTGAGAGTGGGTGCAGACGATGGCGCGGATGTCGCCGCCGGCGGCGCGCCACAGGCGCTCGACGTGGGCGGCGTCCGCCGGGCCGGGGTCGATGGCAACGTAGCCGGTGCGCGGGTCGCCCACCAGGTAGCTGTTGGTGCCGGGGCCGGTCATGAAGCCGGGGTTGGGCGCGGTCAGGCGCTGCACGTTCCTGAGCAGGGGCACGGGCTGCTCGCTCTGCCAGTCCAGCGCGTGCAGCAGCTGGCCGCCGGGGCAGACCAGCGCCAGCTCGCCGTAGGGCGGCTCGTGCTCCATGTAGCGCTCTTCCTTGCCGGCCAGCAGGCCGCCGCGCGGGCAGCTCGTCCACAGCGGCTTGTCGCCGGCGCAGGCGGCCAGCACGGCGTCCACGGTGGCGTGGCGCTGCAGACGCTCCAGCGTGCGGATGGTCGGGAAGATGATGAAGAAGTCGCCCGCCGCGTGCCGCGCCAGCGCGTCCCGCGGGCGCACCCACACGGGCTCGAACTGCTCGGCCTCGTCGGCCACCGGCGTCTGGCCCTCGGGCATGCGCGCCACCAGGAAGGGCACGTCGAAGCGCCGGGGCAGGTCGCGGTCGGTGATCCAGCGCGCCAGCACGAACACATCGGCCGCCGCCAGCAGGAGGCCGCGCGCGGCGCACTGCGTGGCGAGGGGCGCGTGGCGGTCCAGCGCGGCCACGTCGCTGGCGGTGGCCGGGGTGCCATCGGCGCGGCGCGCGATCAGCACGCCCAGCTCCTCGAAGCTCTCGCGGATGGCGGCGATGGCCTGCGTCAGGTGCTCGTCGCTCTGCGTCGGGCGGCGCGTGGCCAGGGCATGCGCCGCCGCATCCGCCGCGTCGATGCCGCCGCCCGGGAACACATAGGCGCCCGGCACGAAGCTGGCGGTGGGCGAGCGGCGCGTCATCAGCACCTCGATGCCAGCCGGCGTGTCGCGCAGCAGCAGCACGGTGGCGGCGGGGCGGGGGAGCGCGGGCTCGCGCGGGGGGTGCAGGAGTTGGCTGGGACGCGGCATGGCGGCGATTATGGGGCGCGCACCGGGGCCGCGCCGGCTCAGCGCGCGTGCTCCTTCAGCAGCGCCAGCGCGTGGTCCGACAGGATCTGGTGCCCGCGCGGGGTCGGGTGCGACGAATCGGCCCAGAACCAGGTCTGGGCGGCGTCGGGGGCGGCCAGCGTGGCGGCGGTGCAGAACGCGGCGCTGTTGATCGGCCGGGTGCCCACGCAGGCGGGGTCGGTCAGGTTGACCAGGCCGTGGCGCGCCGGGTTGGCTTGCACCTCCGACCAGAGCGAGCCCGTGTCCAGCAGCACGACGCCAGGCAGCGGGGCCAGGCCGCTTTTCAGGATGGCGTTGAATTGCGACGTCCATGCATTCACCTGCTCTGCCGTCACGGGGGTGTAGCAGCCGGTGGCCTGGTATTCGGGCGAACCGTAGTGGCGCGAGAAGGGGCTGACGATGGGGTTGCCCTGCGCCAGCACCAGGATCAGCCTGGCGCCGTTGGCCTGCATCTGCTTGACCATGTCGACGGCGGCCTGGGCCGCCTTGGCGATCTCTGCGTTGGCGATGTCGAGCGTGGTGTTGCCCGGGCCGAGGCCGTTCTCGTCGGTGCCCCAGCACACGGCGCTGAACTGCGCGTAGAGGTCGTTGCCGCCGCCGCTGACGAGCAGCAGCTCGCCGGCGGGGAACTTGCCGTGGGCCGCCAGGTAGCTGTTGACCTGCTCGCGCACCGGCGCCACCAGCCGGTTGTTGCCGACGCCGCTCTGGCTGGGCAGTCGCGCCACGCGCGCGCCGCCCTCGGCGTAGCCATTGCCGCCGATCACCGTGGCGGTGCCGACCTCCGTGGTGGCGCCGTAGCTGGCGTCCTTGTCCAGGGTGAGGGAGCGGTGGGGCTTGAGCGCCAGGCCATAGTGCTCGGCCACGTTCTCGGCCCAGACCTTGCCTGGATTGACCGTGAACTTGCCCGGGTTGGCGGGGTCGCCCGTCGCGACCTGGTAGGTGCCCACGTCGCTCAGGCTGTCGCCGAAGACGGTGATGGACTTCACCGCCATCTTGCCGTCACCGCCATCGCCGCCGCAGGCGCCCAGGGCGGCGATCAGGGGTGCGCACACGGCCGCCGCGAGCCATGCGCGGCTTCTGGAATTCTTCATGCTTGTCTCCGGGGTTTGTGGTCTTGGACACGGCGCGACGCGTGCCGGCGGGCAGTATGCCAGCCGCCCTGCCTTGCGCGCGTACCATGGCGCGGGGGCGTTCCGTCCCGCTTCATCCACTTGGCCAAGGAGGTATTTCCATGACGTTGACCCGCCAGCAGTTCCTGCGCGGCGCCCTGGGCGCCGGCGCGCTCGCCACGGCGGGGCCGGGCCTCGCGGCCGAGACCGACTTTCCTCAGCGGCCGCTGAAGCTCGTCGTGCCCTTTGCCGCCGGCGGCGCCACCGACATCCTGGGGCGCCTGCTCGCGTCGTCGCTGGCCGACCGGCTGGGCCAGCCCGTGGTGGTGGAGAACCGGCCAGGAGCCGGCACCATGGTCGCCGCGTCGCAGGTCGCCAAGTCGCCCCCCGACGGCTACACCCTGTTCCTGGCGTCCAACAGCACGCTGACGCTGAACCCGGCCATCCGCGCCGCGCTGCCGTACGACCCGCTCGCCAGCTTCGCCATGCTCGGCGGCGTGGCCGACATGGGGCTGCTCGTCGTCGCCCATCCCGACGCCCGGGTGAAGACGCTGGCCGACCTGGTGCGCCGGGCCAAGGCCGAGCCGGGCCAGCTCAGCTACGCCTCGTTCGGCGCCGGCTCATCGGTGCACGTGGGCGCCGAGCTGCTGCAGTCCGCCCTGGGCATCCGCATGACGCACGTGCCGTTCAACGGCAGCTCGCAGAGCCTGACGGCGCTGATGGGCGGGCAGGTGCCGGTGGCCGTGGACACCGTGGTGGCCTCGGCGCCGCTGGTGCGCGCCGGCCGCGTGCGCGCCGTGGCCGCCCTCAGCGCCCAGCGCTTGCCGCTGCTGCCCGAGGTGCCCACGGTGGCCGAGAGCGGCTACCCCGGCTTCGAGGCCACGGCGTGGTACGGGCTGCTGGCGCCCGCCGGCCTGCCGGCGCCCGTCGAGCGCAAGCTGGCCCTGGCGCTGCAGGCGGTGATGGCGCGGCCCGAGGTGCAGGGCAAGCTCAGGGAGGTGGGCCTGACCCCGCGCTGGAGCACGGGCCAGGCCCTGCGGGAGCGGGTGGAGCAGGAGCTGCCCCAGATCCGCGCGGTGGCCGCGCGGGCCCAGATCAAGGCGGATTAGGCGGCCGGCGCCGGCCCGGCGGGGGCAACCCGGTATTCCAGGCCGAATTGGCCTGTAGCCGGCACCACTATTACGCCGTGAGCTATGAAAATAATAGTGACCGAGGCGCTTTCCGTGGCCGATCCCGGCACCCCTACAGCCGGAACCAGATGATCACCGCGGTGGTGATCAGGCACATGGCCGAGTTGCCGATGTTCACCGCGATCGCCTTGTCCAGGCGCTGGCCGTTGTGTTCGTGCAGCCAGGCCGCCATCGCCGCGTTGGCCCCGGTCCAGTGGCTGTTGCGCGGCGGTGGAGGCGTTCACGAAGCGGTCCATTTCGGCGGCGAGGGCCAAGGTTTACCCCCCTGGCACCGGCACCATGGCACCGGCTCGGCCGGAGCGCATCGCCCATCCGAAGGATGCGGATCGGCTACCTTGCGCGGATGATGCACGGCGCGCCCAGGTTCCCGTCCTGGTGTCACCGCCATGGCGCTTTCCGCCGTGGCTCAGTCCAACTGGATGTTCAGGGTGCGGATCAGGCCGTCCATCTTGCGCGCCTCGGTCTTGATGACGGCGTCGAACTGCTCGGGCGTGCCCGCGACGACCTCGGAGCCGATCTCCAGCCACTTCGCCTTGAACGCCTCGTCGCTGAAGATGCCGCGCAACTCGGCGTTCAGCCGCGCGATGACCGGCTGGGGCGTGCCCGCCGTGGTCGATATGCCGTGCCAAGCGTAATAGTCGAAATCGGGGTAGCCCAGTTCGCTGATGGTCGGCACCTGGGGCAGCATCGCGGAGCGGGCCTTGGTGGTGACGGCCAGCGGCCTGAACTTGCCCGACTGGATGTGCTGCATGGAACTGCCCAGGATGTCGAACATGCTCGTGATCTGCCCGCCCATCAGGTCCACGATGGCCGGGCCCGCGCCCTTGTAGGGCACGTGGGAGATGTCGACCTTGGCCGTGGCCTTGAACAGCTCGCCGCCCAGGTGCTGCGGGGTGCCGTTGCCGGCCGAGCCGAAGGTCACGCGGTTGTCGGCCTTGCGCGCGTGGTTCACGTAATCCTTGAAATTCTTGATGGGGCTTTTTTCCGAGACTTCCAGCACCAGCGGGAACCTGGAAATCTGCATCACCGGCGCCAGGTCCTTGACCGGATCGAACCCCAGCTTCTTGTACAGGTACTGGTTGACCGCCAGGTTGCCGCTGGCCGCCAGCAGGATGGTGTGGCCGTCGGCCTTGGCCCGCACCACCTGCACGGTGCCGATGTTGCCGCTGGCGCCGGCCTTGTTCTCCACCACCACGGGCACGTTCAGTCGCTTGGACAGCGGCGTGGCGATCAGCCGCGCCATCAGGTCGGTCGGCCCGCCGGGCGGGTAGGGCACCACGAAGGTGATGGGTTTACTGGGCCAGGCGTCCTGGGCGGCGGCGGCCAGCGGCAGCGCGAGCGCGGCGATGGCAAGGGCTTTCTTGAACATGCATGTCTCCTTGTTGAAATAAGTCAGGTCACTCAGCGGGCGTCGTGCGAATGGATCCGCAGTGCCTCCAGGAAGCGCGAAACCATGTTGTAGGCGGCCACCGTGGCCGTCAGCTCCACCAGGCGCGGCGGCTCGAAGTGCGCGGCCACGGCGGCGAAGACCTCATCGCTCACCTGCACCTGGCGCGTCATGGCGTCGGTGTAGGCCAGCACGGCGCGCTCGCGCGCGTCGAACAGCGGGCAGTCCGGCCAATCGTTCAGCGCGTCCAGCTTGGCCTGCGACACGCCCTCGATCAACGCGATGGGCGCGTGCTGGTCGGCCTCGTAGGGCGCGTGGTTGAGCAGTGCCACGCGCATGATGACCAGCTCGCGCACGTCGCCCGGCAGTTGGGACTTCTGGCGGATGGCCGTCAGGTAGTTCAGCCAGCCCTCGGCCACCGGGGCGCTGTGCAGCAGCATCTGGTACAGGTGCAGGACGCTGCCGCGCTCGGCGGCGATGCGCTCGGCCAGCGGGCGCGCGGCGGCGCTGGTGCAGTCGGCGTAGGGGATACGGGCCACGGGATTCGCTCCTTTGTTCTGGGAAGCGGATGCTAGAGGTCTGCGATATATTTTTGAAATTCTTTATATCTATCGATTTATCAATCAAAAGAATGAATATCTCGCCCAAGCACCTGCGCATGTTCCTGGCGCTGTCCGAATCGCTCAACTTCAGCAAGACGGCCGAGCAGTTGTTCATGACGCAGCCATCGCTGAGCAAGGCGATCCAGGACCTTGAGGCCGCCCTGGGGCTGCCCCTGTTCGAGCGCACCACGCGCAGCGTGCGGCTCACCCCCGGCGGCGCCCGCATGGCGACGCTGGCGCGCTCCATCGTGGGCGAGTTCGACACCGGCCTGCGGCGCATGCAATCGTCGGCCGAGCGCGAGGCCCTGCAACTGGCCATCGCCTGCTGGCCCTCGCTGGCGCACGTGGTGCTGCCCGGCGTGTGCGCCGCCATCGAGCGGCGGTTCCGCGCGCCGCAGGTCACCATCCACGACTGCGCCAACAGCGCCTGCATCCAGCGCCTGCTCCACCACCAGGCCGACTTCGCGCTGGCGTCCGTCGCGCCCTCGCACCCCGACCTGGCCTATGAGGAACTGCTGCGCGACCGCTTCGTGCTGCTGGCCTGCGGCAAATGGCGCCAGCAGGTGGCTGCGCGCATGCGTCTCGACGAACTGCTGGCCCTGCCGCTCATCACCCTCACCGATGCCAGCACCGCCATGCGCTACATGAGCGCGGCGTACCTGCAGCGCGGCATCGAGTACCGCCCCAAGATGCAGGTCGATCAGGTGGCCACCGTGGCCGGCCTGGTGAAGAAGGAAGTGGGCGTGGCGGTCCTGCCCTATCTGGGCGTGATGCCCATCTTCGGGATGCGCGGCGTGCAGATGTCCGAGATCGTGGACGGGCCGCTGCGCTCCGTGGGCATCGTGACCCGCCGCCTGGGCAACCCCACGTCGGTGGCCCTGGCGGCGATGGAGGAGGTCCGGGCCACCACGCAGGACTTGCTGGTCCGGCATGCGGGCTGGATCATTCCGGTGGCCAGTGGGCAAGGGGGCCCAAAACAGGGTCAGGTTGAATTTCCTGATGCCGATCACGCTCACGCCAGACGCCATCCGCGCGAGCCAGGCCCACGGGCTGGTGATCGCCGACCGGGCCGGCCTGGACTGGTCGAGAGAAGGGGCGATGTGTCAACTATTTCGTTTTTTTGACACAGATGTGGTTTCCACTCTGACTGTTGGACACGTTTTGTGCGAAATTCAAGGCCTCTCCACGGTTTGGGCGGCCCGTGCTTGCGCGGCAAGCATTCAGATCGGTGGGGCAGACAAATGGCCGCGACCCGGCTGATCAAACCGCAAAAAGACGAGAGGTGTCATGAATAACATCGTACTGAAGCAGTTGTTGCGCGACCGCAAGGAGGCTGGCTTGCCGAGAAGTTGTACCCCCCCCTCTCTCTCTCCTAGCACCATTCGGGCGAAGCGCTAACCTGCTGGGTGGGGTGCTGCTGGCCATCGGGGGATTGGCCGCAGGGGGCTTCGCGACTTCCGCGCACGCCGCGTTGACGGCTGGCGACCTCACCATGTTGTACAGCGGCACAGCGCCGTTTGACGACGATGATCTTGCAGGCAACGACTTTGGTGATGCCAACACGGTCATCCGAAGCAATGACAGGGTTGGTTACCGCTTTTTCTACCAGACGACCGGTGGTGACACCAACGCCCAGGCGGTCTTCACGGCACCGGCTGGCGCGCGCTGGAGCTATGTGCCCGCCGGATGCGGCGCCGGTTCAGCCATCGTCGGGCAGGTTCTGACCTGCGTGCTGGGTAACATTCCCAATGCACAAGTCCAGAGCATCGATCTGGAGATGAATGCGGGTGCCCGCACGCAGGGCTCGTCGGTGCCGCCGGCCACGGTCAACTTCACGTCCAACGAGACGCCGACGCCGCCCGCCTACACCGCGCCGCCCACCCTGACGGGGTCCGCGGCTCCTCGTTGGGATGTGGTGAAGCTCGAAGCCGGTTATGGCGAGGTGTTCCGCGTGGATTCCGGGCCCGGTGGAGCTCCTGGCTTCATCCTGCCCTACAACATCATGGTGCAGGCGGAGAACTACAAGAGCCGGGGCGGGGCAGACTCCCTCAAGGGGCTGGCTCCGCTGGGCGCCACGGTCGTCATCAACGACACGCTGCCGACCCCCAATGCGCGCATCATGGATTACGCCAATCCATACCAAACCACAGCTTGCGTGGGGCAAGGTACTGGTTTCAACCAATTTAACAATTCTGTTCTGGACCTCGGCCCGACGAGCAGCACCAGTGCTCAAGCCGTTGCCAATGGCGGCAGTTGCGCCGCCACGCAGGTGGGGCAGACCGCCACCCTCACCTTGACGGGCGTGGACTCCAGCCTGACGCACCGGCCGAGCACCTGGTCCGGTGATGTCATTCCACCCAGCGACATCCGCACCACCGCGATCATCTCCAAAAATCTGTTTGTCTGGATTCCACAGGCAGATGTGGCTCCCGGTGGCGAACTGACCAGCATCACCAACACGATCCCGGCGACCACCTTCACCGCGCAGGATGGCCAGCAGACGTACACCGAGCCCAACACGTCGAACAACTCGTTCACCCGCGGACTGCGCAACGGGGGGGCCGGAACTCTCTTCAAGCTGAGCGTGCCATGGGGTCTTGACGGGGGCCAGCCCGTCGGGCCGAACGATGCGCCAGGCGGCGTGCCCACGGGCTATGCAGATGCTGTCAACACGACGGTGGTTGGGTCGCGCTGGAGGCCTCGATTCAGCCTCGTCAACACCACCTCGGTGTCCATGACCAACCTTCTCCTCTGTGACTATTTTGACAATGCACGGCAGGATCTGATTGAAACCTCGCCGGGTGTGTATGCCACGGCCAATGCGACGTACGCTCCCCCCAGCACGGGGGCGCCGCGGCCTCCCATTCCCCCAGCGAACTACGTGCTGGAATATGGCACGGGCGGTGCGCTGGATCCGAGCGGGCAGTGGGCCAGTGTGGGCAACAGCTCTGCCCAAACCCAGGCGCGCTGCAACGATACGGGGGTGACATGGGCAACCGACCCCAGCACCTTGCCAGGTGGTGTGGGTGGCGTGACCCGCATCCGCGTTCGCTACGTCGGAGAGGGTGGTTTGCCGCCTGGCGCAGCCATCGGGGTGCGTTACGGCGTGCAATTGCGGTCGACGTGGCGCTACACCACGGCCGTGAACACACCTTCGGCCTTCGCGGGCACCTATGCAGCCAACAGCAGCATCGTGCCCGACGACAGCTTTTACAGCCCTGCCAACTACCGTGTGCTCAACAAGATCGCGGGGATGGCGACTGGGTGGACGGAAGCGCCCGCTGGCTATACCGTGTCCGTGGGGGTGCGACGCCCCAGCGTGTTCAATTCCATCCGCAAGACCAGCATCTCTCCCATCCACACCTCGCCGGATCCGGTTGGGATTGGCCAGACGCTCAAGTACCAACTGGCGATCTACAGCCGCAATGTCGGTTACGCCGGGCCTGAAACGCTGACGGTGACGGACGTGTTGCCGCCCGGTTTGTCGTATGTGGCCGGGAGCAGCACCTACGCGGGCAACCCGCAGCAAAACGGGACGGTGCTTGGCAACGGTTACCGCGGGGGCTTGCCTGGTACTCTGGCGGGAGAACCTTCCGTGAGTGCCGGTGCGCCTGGCTGCCCCACCTGCACCACGCTGGCATGGACCATCAATGCCACCCAGCCTGCATTCAGTTTCGAAAATGCAGACCCCAACAGCCTGCTGGGCCATCTCCAGTTCGATGCCGTGGTCGGTGTGGTCGCCAGTGGCACCCAGTTGCTGAACTCGTCCACCCTGGATTCGGAGCATGACTATGCGGGTGACTGCACGTACCAGGGGCCAGCAACGGGCTTCGTCAATCCAGGGTGCCAGAAGGCCTCCCACAAATTGCTGGTGGTGTCGGCGCCTCCGGGCTTCTATCTGGCGAAAACAACCCCGGAGCCAACACGGCCCATCAACTCCACGATGGATTTCAACCTGGCATTGACAGGTATTGGCGGAGACGTCACGAATGCCCGTTGGATCGACATCCTGCCTTACAACGGTGATGCAGGCATTCGCGGCGCCACCGGCTCCAGCTTTCCAGGTACGGCCGTGCTGGCCGCCATCAATGTGCCGGCAGGTGTGACAGCGACCTACACCAAGCTGGCACCCGGCAATCTGAACCCTGACCCTGCCCATGCCAGCAATGTGAATCCGGGCAGTATCTGGTGCGCCAGCCTGAGCGGGGGTGCTTGCCCCGCGTCGTTGGCGGAAGTCACTGGCCTGCGCTTTGAAGCGGCGATCTTGACCTCTGGCACCGTTTACAACGTGGGTATCGTGATGGAGGCCTCGGGCAATGGAAGCGGTGGACGTTACATCAACAACTTCCGTGCCACTGGAACCTTCAGCGGTAGATCGCCGGTGTTGTCATCCCAGGATGTGCGTGTGGATGTCGCCAGCGTCAGCTATGTGGTCACCGGAACGGCGGGCCCTGGCGGGGCCATCGGCCCAGACAGCCAAAACGTGATCGACGGTGCGACGGCCACGCTGGGCATCACGCCTGACACCGGGTATGTCGTGGGTGAGATCACCACGACCTGCAGCGGTGGCAATTTCTCTGGCGGCAACTACACCACCTTGCCGGTCCATGCAGACTGCCATGTGCACGTGACCTTCAAGAAGAAGGAGCAGATTGCAGGACCAGTGGCCGTTCCCACGATGAACGAATACGCCTTGCTCTTGCTGAGCGTGTTGATGGTGGCGGTGATGGGGGCTGGCAGCCTGCGCCACCGTGGCATCGGACGGCACAAGCGCTAAGTTGTCCCTGCTGCCATCGTCAGGATGGTTCGGCTGATCAAACAGCCGCTGCGCCGCAAACAGGCCACTGTTTGCGGCGTTTTCATGGAAATTAATGGGGTCAGATTAAAATTACTGAATGTCCCGACTTCCCCGTCTCACCCTCCCAGGCTATCCCCACCACATCGTCCAGCGCGGCAACAACCGCCAGGCGATCTTTGGCGACGAGGCCGATTACCAGCGCCTGCTGGACGAACTGAAGGCCCAGGCCGCCGCCCACCAGGTGGCCGTGCATGCCTATGTGCTGATGACCAACCACCTGCACCTGCTGGTGACGCCCGAGACCGCCGACGGCGTGCCGCTGATGATGCAGGGCCTGGGGCGCGCGTACGTGCGTTACTTCAACCGCCGGCACGACCGCAGCGGCACGCTGTGGGAGGGGCGCTACCGCAGCACGCTGATCGAGGCCGAGCGCCATCTGCTGGCGTGCATGGCCTACATCGACCTCAACCCCGTGCGCGCGGGGCTGGCGGCGGACCCGGCGGACTACCCGTGGTCGAGCCACGCCCACGGCGTCGGCCTGCGCGGCGACCCGCTGGTCACGCCGCATCCCCTGTACTGGGCGCTGGGCAACACGCCGTTCGCGCGCGAGCGGGCCTACGCCGATCTGGTGCATGCCGGCCTCGACGCCGGCCAGCACACCGATTTGGCGCGCGCCGTGCACAGCGGTTGGGCGCTGGGCGGCGCTGATTTCGTGCGAGACCTGCAGCGGCGCGCCGAGCGCCGGGTGGTCCGCGCGCCGCGAGGGCGGCCACCGAAGCCTGCGGATTGAGTATCAAATAGTGCTCATGCCGGCACCAGTATTGTGCTAATTGCTATCTATTTTGATATGTCCCTAATTTAATTGAATTGTTTGAATGGATGATTTTATTTTGATCTGACCCCGATTTATTTTCTTGGCATTGTTGTTGCGGTGCAGTATCCTCACGCTTCTTTCTCCCTACCCCACGAATGGAACACGCGATGAGCACGCCCGCCGAGCGACAGCACTTGCAGCACACCGGCCTGTACGACCCGGCCCACGAGCACGACGCCTGCGGCGTGGGCTTCGTGGCGCACATCCGGGGCGAGAAGAGCCACGGCATCGTCACCCATGCGCTGAAGATCCTGGAGAACCTGGACCACCGCGGCGCGGTGGGCGCCGACAAGCTGATGGGCGATGGCGCCGGCATCCTGATTCAGTTGCCCGACGCGCTGTACCGCGAAGAGATGGCCCGGCGGGGGGTCGAGTTGCCGCCGCCGGGCGAGTACGGCGTGGGCATGATCTTCCTGCCCAAGGAGCACGCCAGCCGCCAGGCTTGCGAGGAGGAGATGGAGCGCGCCATCGCCGCCGAGGGCCAGGTGCTGCTGGGCTGGCGCGACGTGCCGGTCAACCGCGACATGCCCATGTCGCCCGCCGTGCGCGCCACCGAGCCGGTGATCCGCCAGGTGTTCATCGGCCGCGGCGCCGACGTGATCGTGCAGGACGCGCTGGAGCGCAAGCTCTACGTCATCCGCAAGACGGCCAGCGCCAACATCCAGGCGCTCAAGCTCAAGTACGGCAAGGAGTATTACGTCCCCAGCATGAGCACCCGCACGGTGATCTACAAGGGCCTGCTGCTGGCCGACCAGGTGGGCACCTACTTCCATGATCTGCAGGACGAGCGCTGCGTCTCCGCGCTGGGCCTGGTGCACCAGCGCTTCTCGACCAACACCTTCCCCGAGTGGCCGCTGGCGCACCCGTACCGCTACGTGGCGCACAACGGCGAGATCAACACCGTCAAGGGCAACTACAACTGGATGCGCGCGCGCGAGGGCGTGATGAGCTCGCCCGTGCTGCAGGCCGACCTGAAGAAGCTCTACCCCATCAGCTTCGCCGACCAGTCCGACACCGCCACCTTCGACAACTGCCTGGAACTGCTGACCATGGCCGGCTACCCGCTGGCCCAGGCGGTGATGATGATGATCCCCGAGCCGTGGGAGCAGCACGCCACCATGGACGAGCGCCGCCGCGCGTTCTACGAGTACCACGCTTCCATGATGGAGCCCTGGGACGGCCCGGCCTCCATCGTCTTCACCGACGGCCGCCAGATCGGCGCCACGCTGGACCGCAACGGCCTGCGTCCGGCCCGCTACTGCGTGACCGAGAGCGGCTACGTCATCATGGGATCCGAGGCCGGCGTGCTGCCCGTGCCCGAGCACAAGATCATCAAGAAGTGGCGCCTGCAGCCGGGCAAGATGTTCCTGATCGACCTCGACCAAGGCCGCATGATCGACGACGAGGAGGTCAAGGCCAGCCTGGCCAACGCCAAGCCCTACAAGCGCTGGATCGAGGACCTGCGCATCCGCCTCGACGACGTCGTGCAGCCCGTCGCCGGCGCCGACGCGACCGAGCTGCCCATCGGCGAGACCGAGCCTCAGTCCGCCGGGGTCGAGAGCACCCCGCCCGCGCTGCTCGATTTGCAGCAGACCTTCGGCTACACGCAGGAGGACATCAAGTTCCTGATGAGCCCCATGGCCGCCAACGGCGAGGAGGGCATCGGCTCCATGGGCAACGACAGCCCGCTGGCCGTGCTGTCGGACAAGAACAAGCCCCTGTACAGCTACTTCAAGCAGTTGTTCGCGCAGGTCACCAACCCGCCGATCGACCCGATTCGCGAGGCCATCGTGATGAGCCTGGTCAGCTTCATTGGCCCCAAGCCGAACCTGCTGGACATCAACCAGGTCAACCCGCCGATGCGGCTGGAGGTGAGCCAGCCGGTGCTGGACCCGGCCGACATGGCCAAGCTGCGCGACATCAAGCGCCACACGCAGGGCAAGTTCAGCAGCGCGGTGCTGGACGTCACCTACCCGCTGGCCTGGGGCGCCGAGGGCGTGGAGGCGCGCCTGGCCAGCCTGTGCGCGCAGGCGGTGGACGCCATCCGCGGCGGGCACAACATCCTCATCATCAGCGACCGGGGCGCGGGCGCCGACCGCGTGGCGATCCCGGCGCTGCTGGCGCTGTCGGCGGTGCACCAGCACCTGATCCGCGAGGGCTTGCGCACCAGCGCCGGCCTGGTGGTGGAGACCGGCAGCGCGCGCGAGGTGCACCACTTCGCCGTGCTGGCCGGCTACGGCGCCGAGGCCGTGCACCCCTGGCTGGCCATGGAGACCCTGGCCGCCATGCACCAGGACCTGCCGGGCGAGCTGTCGGCCGAGAAGGCCATCTACAACTACGTCAAGGCCATCGGCAAGGGCCTGTCCAAGATCATGTCCAAGATGGGCGTGAGCACCTACATGAGCTACTGCGGCGCGCAGTTGTTCGAGGCCATCGGCATCAACTCCGACACCATCGCCAAGTATTTCACCGGCACCGCCAGCCGGGTCGAGGGCATCGGCGTGTTCCAGATCGCCGAGGAAGCCCTGGCCCGCCACCGCGCCGCCTTCGGCGCCGACCCGGTGCTGGCTGGCATGCTGGACGCCGGCGGCGAATACGCCTGGCGCACGCGCGGCGAGGAGCACATGTGGAGCCCCGACGCCATCGCCAAGCTGCAGCACAGCGCGCGCGCCAACAGTTGGGGGACGTACAAGGAGTACGCCCAGATCATCAACGACCAGAGCCGCCGCCACATGACGCTGCGCGGCCTGTTCGAGTTCAAGGTCGATCCGGCCAAGGCCATCCCGGTGGACGAGGTCGAGCCCGCCGCCGAAATCGTCAAGCGCTTCGCCACCGGCGCCATGTCGCTGGGCTCGATCAGCACCGAGGCGCACGCCACCCTGGCCGTGGCCATGAACCGCATCGGCGGCAAGAGCAACACCGGCGAGGGCGGCGAGGACGAGCGCCGCTACCGGCAGGAGCTCAAGGGCATCCCCATCCAGCAGGGCGACAGCCTCAAGAGCGTGATCGGCGACGAGAACGTCGAGGTCGACATGCCCCTGGAGGCTGGCGACTCGCTGCGCAGCCGCATCAAGCAGGTGGCCTCGGGCCGCTTCGGCGTCACGGCCGAGTACCTGTCCAGCGCCGACCAGATCCAGATCAAGATGGCGCAGGGCGCCAAGCCGGGCGAGGGCGGCCAGCTGCCCGGCGGCAAGGTCAGCGACTACATTGGCAAGCTGCGCCACAGCGTGCCCGGCGTGGGCCTCATCAGCCCGCCGCCGCACCACGATATCTACTCCATCGAGGATCTGGCGCAGCTCATCCACGACCTGAAGAACGTCGCCCCGCACAGCGACATCAGCGTCAAGCTGGTCAGCGAGATCGGCGTGGGTACCATCGCCGCGGGCGTGGCCAAGTGCAAGAGCGACCACGTGGTGATCGCCGGGCACGATGGCGGCACGGGCGCCTCGCCCTGGTCGTCCATCAAGCACGCCGGCAGCCCGTGGGAGATCGGCCTGGCCGAGACGCAGCAGACCCTGGTGCTCAACCGCCTGCGCGGGCGCATCCGCGTGCAGGCCGACGGGCAGATGAAGACCGGCCGCGACGTGGTCATCGGCGCGCTGCTGGGCGCCGACGAGTTCGGCTTCGCCACCGCGCCGCTGGTGGTCGAGGGCTGCATCATGATGCGCAAGTGCCACCTCAACACCTGCCCGGTGGGCGTGGCCACGCAGGACCCGGTGCTGCGCAAGAAGTTCTCCGGCAAGCCCGAGCACGTCGTCAACTTCTTCTTCTTCATCGCCGAGGAGGCGCGCCAGATCATGGCGCAGCTCGGCATCCGCAAGTTCGACGAGCTGATCGGCCGCAGCGACCTGCTGGACATGCGCACGGGGCTGCGGCACTGGAAGGCCCAGGGCCTGGACTTCTCGCGCCTGTTCGCCCGGCCCGACGTGCCGGCCGACGTGCCGCGCCGCCAGGTCGACAGGCAGGACCACGGCCTGGAGCGCTCGCTGGACAACCGCCTGATCGAGAAGTCGCGCCCCGCCATCGAGCAGGGCGAGGCCGTCAAGATCATGGACACGGCGCGCAACGTCAACCGCTCGGTCGGCGCCATGCTGTCGGGCGCGGTGACCAAGGCGCACCCCGAGGGGCTGCCCGACGACACCATCCGCATCCAGCTCGAAGGCACGGGCGGCCAGAGCTTCGGCGCCTTCCTGTGCCGGGGCATCACGCTCTACCTGATCGGCGAGGCCAACGACTACACCGGCAAGGGCTTGTCGGGCGGGCGCATCGCCATCCGCCCCAGCCTGGACTTCCGCGGCGTCGCGCACCAGAACATCATCGTCGGCAACACCGTCATGTACGGCGCCACCACGGGCGAGGCGTTCTTTGCCGGCGTGGCGGGCGAGCGCTTCGCGGTGCGCCTGTCGGGCGCCACGGCGGTCGTCGAGGGCACGGGCGACCACGGCTGCGAATACATGACCGGCGGCACCGTGGTGGTGCTGGGCGCCACGGGCCGCAACTTCGCCGCTGGCATGTCGGGCGGCGTGGCCTACGTCTATGACGAGGACGGCCAGTTCGCCCGGCGCTGCAACCTGTCCATGGTCAGCCTGGACAAGGTGCTGCCCGCCACCGAGCAGAAGGCCAGCCAGGACCCCGGCACCTGGCACCGCGGCCGCACCGACGAGGAGCAGCTCAAGGCCCTGCTCGACGACCACCTGCGCTGGACCGGCAGCCGCCGTGCCCGCGAGCTGCTCGACCAGTGGAGCGCCACGCGCGAGAAGTTCGTCAAGGTGATGCCCACCGAGTACAAGCGCGCCCTGGGCGAGATTCATGCAAGAAAACAGGCTCTGGCCCGCACCGATAAAGCGCCAGAAGCTACCAAAAAAGAAGCGGCCGCGGCCAAGTGAGAAGGATGCGAGATCATGGGTAAAGTCACCGGCTTTCTGGAATTCGAGCGCGTGGAAGAGGGCTACGCGCCCGTCGCCGAGCGCGTGCGGCACTACAAGGAATTCGTCATCGGCCTGGACGAGGCGCAAGCGCGCCTGCAAGGCGCGCGCTGCATGGACTGCGGCACGCCGTTCTGCAACAACGGCTGTCCGGTCCACAACATCATCCCGGACTTCAACGACCTGGTGTACCGCGGCGACTGGAAGAATGCCTTCGCGGTGCTCGACTCCACCAACAACTTCCCCGAGTTCACCGGCCGCATCTGCCCCGCGCCCTGCGAGGCCGCCTGCGTGCTGAACATCAACAACGATCCCATCGGCATCAAGTCGATCGAGCACGCCATCATCGACCGCGCCTGGGACGAGGGCTGGGTCGCGCCGCGCCCGGCCGCGCACCGCACCGGCAAGAAGGTCGCCGTGGTCGGCTCCGGCCCCGCCGGCATGGCGGCGGCGCAGCAACTGGCGCGCGCCGGCCACGACGTCACCTTGTTCGAGAAGAACGACCGCATCGGCGGCCTGCTGCGCTACGGCATCCCCGACTTCAAGCTCGACAAGTCGCACATCGACCGCCGCGTGGCGCAGATGCAGGCCGAGGGCGTCGCCTTCCGCACCGGCGTGCTGGTGGGCGGCATGCCGGGCGAGGGCCCGGGCGCCAAGGTCACCAACCTGGCGCAAGAGACGGTGTCCGCCGCGCAGCTCACGCAGGACTTCGACGCCGTGCTGCTCACCGGCGGTGCCGAGCACTCGCGCGACCTGCCCGTGCCGGGGCGCGAGCTGGACGGCATCCACTTCGCCATGGAGCTGCTGCCGCAGCAGAACCGCGCCAATGCGGGCGACCAGGTGAAGGATGCGATCTCGGCCAAGGGCAAGCACGTCATCGTCATCGGTGGCGGCGACACCGGCAGCGACTGCGTGGGCACCAGCAACCGCCACGGCGCCAAGAGCGTGACCCAGTTCGAGGTCATGCCCATGCCGCCCGAAGAGGAGAACAAGCCGCTGGTGTGGCCCTACTGGCCCATCAAGCTGCGCACCAGCTCCAGCCACGAGGAGGGCGCGGCGCGCGAGTTCGCCATCTCCACCAAGGAATTCGTGGGCGAGAAGGGCCAGGTCAGGGCGCTGCGGACCGCGCAGATCGAGTTCAAGGACGGCAAGCTGGTCGAGGTGCCCGGCACCGACAAGGAGTGGCCGGCCGACCTGGTGCTGCTGGCCATGGGCTTCACCAACCCGGTGGCCAGCGTGCTCGAAGCCTTCGGCGTGGCCAAGGACGCGCGCGGCAACGCCAAGGCCACCACCGAGTTCAGCGGCGGCTACGCCACCAGCACGGCCAAGGTGTTCGCGGCCGGCGACATGCGGCGCGGGCAGAGCCTGGTCGTCTGGGCCATCCGCGAAGGCCGGCAGGCGGCGCGCGCGGTGGACGAGTACCTGATGGGATCGAGCGACCTGCCGCGCTGAACTTCAAGCCGAATCGGACTCCAGCCCGCATGGATTTTGCGTCAAAAGCTCCTGAAATAGTAGTGTTACAGGCTTTGGCGCCCGCTGGCTAAAATCCGTTCATCTCCCAGGCCGGCTTGATGCCGGCTTGTTTTTTTAAGATGGCCTCCATGTCCAGCCCTTCAGCCGCCCCCCAGGGCGATGCCCTGGTCGAACTGCGCGACGTCACCTTCGGGTACGGCGATCGCCCGGTGCTGGCCAACCTGTCGCTGGCCGTGCCGCGCGGCCGGGTGACGGCGCTGATGGGCGCCTCCGGCGGCGGCAAGACCACGGTGCTGCGCTTGATCGGCGGGCAGCAGCGCGCGCAGGCCGGGCAGGTGCTGGTGGGCGGCCAGGACGTGGGCGCGATGGACGAGCGCCAGCTCTACGCCGCGCGGCGCCGCATGGGCATGCTGTTCCAGTTCGGCGCGCTGTTCACCGACCTGTCGGTGTTCGACAACGTCGCCTTCCCGCTGCGCGAGCACACCAACCTGCCCGAGGCGCTGATCCGCGACATCGTGCTGATGAAGCTGGACGCCGTGGGCCTGCGCGGCGCGCGCGACCTGATGCCGGCGCAGGTGTCGGGCGGCATGGCGCGGCGCGTGGCGCTGGCGCGGGCGATCGCGCTCGACCCCGAGCTGGTGATGTACGACGAGCCCTTCGCCGGGCTCGATCCGATCTCGATGAACACCTCGGCGCGGCTGATCCGCCAGCTCAACGACGCGCTGGGCATCACCAGCATCGTGGTGTCGCACGACGTGGCCGAGACCTTCTCCATCGCCGACCAGGTGGTGATCCTGGCCGACGGCAAGGTCGCGGTGCGCGGCACGCCGGCCGAGGTGCGCGCCAGCGCCGACCCGCTGATCCGCCAGTTCATCGGCCTGGACGTGGAGGGGCCGGTGCGCTTCCACCACCCCGGCCCGACGGTGGAGCAGGACTTCGGGGTAGAGACCGCATGAGCTGGTGGCATCCCGCCGACGTCGGTTTTGCCGTGCGCTCGAAACTGGCCGACACGGGCTACGCGGCGCGCTTCTTTGGGCGGCTGGTGGGGCTGTTCGGACCCACCTTCCGGCGCTTCGGGCTGGTGCGCGACCAGATCCACTTCCTGGGCAACTACTCGCTGGCCATCATCGCGGTGTCGGGCCTGTTCGTCGGCTTCGTGCTGGCGCTGCAGGGCTACAACATCCTGCAGCGCTACGGCTCGTCCGAGGCGGTGGGCCTGATGGTGGCGCTGTCGCTGCTGCGCGAGCTGGGGCCGGTGGTGACGGCGCTGCTGTTCGCCGGCCGCGCCGGCACCTCGCTCACGGCCGAGATCGGGCTGATGAAGTCGGGCGAGCAGTTCTCGGCCATGGAGATGATGGCCGTGGACCCGGTGCAGCGCATCATCGCGCCGCGCTTCTGGGCCGGCGTGATCGTCATGCCGCTGCTTGCCGCCGTGTTCAACGCCGTCGGCATCATGGGCGGCTGGATCGTCAGCGTGCTCATGATCGGCGTCGATCCCGGCGCGTTCTGGAGCCAGATGCAGGGCGGCGTCGACGTGTGGGCCGACCTGGGCAATGGCGTGCTCAAGAGCCTGGTGTTCGGCGTGGCGGTGACCTTCGTCGCGCTGCTGCAGGGCTACGTGGCCAAGCCCACCGCCGACGGCGTGGCGCGCGCCACCACGCGCACGGTGGTGATGGCTTCGCTGATGGTGCTGGGATTGGACTTCATCCTGACAGCGCTGATGTTTACGTATTGACATGGCCCACTCCCAGGCTCCACACGCTGCGCGTTGTTCCTCCTCCCCCCTCGAGGGGGCGCCGCCAGCGGCCGGGCAAAGCCCGTCCACGGCGGCCCCTGGCCTGGCCTGCTCCGCGGCCTCCGGATTCCTGGGTTGGGGTGCGGGGCCATCGATTTTTCAGTTCGTGAAGTTCAATCCGGGAAGGTGATCACCATGGGACGCAGCAAGAACGATGTCTGGGTCGGCCTGTTCGTGATGCTGGGGCTGGCGGCGCTGGTGTTCCTGGCGCTGCAGTCGGCCAACCTGCTGACGCTGAGCTGGCAGTCCAGCTACCGCGTGACGGCGCATTTCGACAACATCGGCGGCCTCAAGCCCAAGGCGGCGGTCAAGAGCGCCGGCGTGGTGGTCGGGCGCGTGGCCGAGATCGGCTTCGACGACGAGCGCTACCAGGCGAAGATCGCGCTGGACATGGACGCGCGCTTTCACTTTCCCAAGGACAGTTCGCTGAAGATCCTCACCAGCGGGTTGCTGGGCGAGCAGTACGTCGGCGTCGAGGCCGGCGCCGACGATGCCAACCTGGCGGCCGGCGATAATGTGACCGCCACCCAATCGGCCGTGGTGCTGGAGAACCTGATCAGCCAGTTCCTCTACAACAGCGCGGCCGGCAACGCGTCCCCCGGCGCGGGCGGCAAGGCGCCGGGCAGGGCCAAGTAAGAAGAAGATCGAATGTCGATGAACATGCTTTTCGCGAACGCGCCGCGGCGCACCGGCGCACTGGCCGTCGGGCTGGCGCTGGCCCTGCTGGCGGGCTGCGCCACCGTGGCCAACCCCGATCCGCGCGATCCGTGGGAGGGCTACAACCGCTCCATGACGAGGTTCAACGACGCGGTGGATGGCGCCGTCATCAAGCCCGTCGCCACCGCCTACAAGGAAGTGCTGCCGCAGCCCGTGCGCACCGGCGTGGGCAATTTCTTCGGCAACCTGAGCGACGCCTGGTCCTTCGTCAACAACGTGCTGCAGGCCAAGCCCGAGGGCGCGCTGCACTCCTTCTGGCGTGTGGTGATCAACACCACCATCGGCCTGGGCGGCGTGCTCGACCCGGCCACCGAGATGCGGCTGGATCGCCACCGCGAGGACTTCGGCCAGACCCTGGGCCACTGGGGCGTGGGCGCGGGGCCGTACTTCGTGCTGCCCCTGCTGGGGCCGTCCACGCTGCGCGATTCGGTGGCGCTGCCGGTGGACTTCTACGGCCAGCCGCTCGGCCACGTGAACGATGTATCGGTGCGCAACTCGCTGATCGGCCTGCAGGCCATCGACACCCGCGCCAGGCTGCTGGAGGCGGGCGAGTTGCTCGACTCGGCCGCGCTCGACCCCTACACCTTCAAGCGCGATGCCTACCTGCAGAAGCGGCGCAACGACGTCCACGACGGCAACCCGCCGTCGGACGAGGAGCGCTACGACCTGGAGGAGGGCGCCGCGCCCGAAGGCGCGCCCAAGTAGGCGCGCAACTTGTAACACCCTGGGGGAACCGGGGTGCCCTCAGGCATTCCAAATCCCGGACGGCGCGCGTCGCGCCGGGAGAAAGCCATTCGCATGAACCAGCCCTACCGCCGTTTCCTCGTCAAATCCACCGTCGCCGCCGCGCTGGGCGCGCTTGCCCTGGCCGCCGCGCCCTGGGCGCGCGCCGCCGAGGAGGCGCCCGACGCCATGGTGCAGCGCCTGTCCAGCGAGGTGCTGCAGATCATCCGCTCCGACAAGGCGATCCAGAACGGCGACATCGACCGCGTGATGGCGGTGGTGGACACCAAGATCATGCCCAACGTGAACTTCACGCGCATGACCGCCTCGGCCACCGGCCCCGGCTGGCGCAAGGCCACGCCCGAGCAGCGTCAGAAGCTGCAGCAGGAGTTCAAGTCCCTGCTGGTGCGTACCTACGCCGGCGCGCTCCGGCAGGTCGGCGACCAGACCGTCGAGGTCCGGCCGATGCGTGCCGGCGCGGACGACAAGGAAGTGGTGGTGCGCACGCTGGTCAAGGGCAAGGGCGACCCGGTGCAGCTCGACTACCGCATGGAGCGCACCCCCGGCCAGGGCACCGGCTGGAAAATCTACGACCTGAACGTGCTGGGCGTGTGGCTGGTCGACAACTACCGCCCGCAGTTCGCGCAGCAGATCAACACCGGCGGCATCGACGCGCTGATCGGTGCGCTGGCCGAGCGCAACAAAACCAACCTCGCCGCCAACGGCAAAAACTGAGCGCTCGCCGTGCTGGTGCTTCCCGTCGAGTTGACGCACGCCCAGGCCACCGCCTGCCTGGACCTGCTGCTGAAGGCCGCCCGGGCCGAGACGGACACGCAGGTGCTGGTCGATGCCACGCCGCTGGCGCGCTTCGATTCGTCGGCGCTGGCGGTGCTGCTGGCGGTGCGGCGCGAATGCCTGCATGACGGCAAGGGCTTCGCGGTGCACGGGCTGGCGCCGCGCCTGCGCGAGCTGGCGGGTCTGTACGGCGTCGGCGCTCTGCTGCCCGCCCCGGCGGCGGCGGCCGACGCGGTGCTGGCCGCGTCCTGAGGCCCCGCAGCCGCTCGAAAACCCTCGAAAACGTACAATGGCGGGCTTCATGCCCGCGATCTCCTTCCAATCGGTTTCCAAGGTCTACGCGGCCTCCGGCAAGCCGGGCTCCCGTCCCCTCCAGGCCCTCGACAACGTCAGCTTCGACATCGAAGAGGGCGAATTCTTCGGCCTGCTCGGCCCCAACGGCGCCGGCAAGACCACGCTGATCTCCATTCTGGCGGGGCTGGCCCGCGCCAGCGCCGGCCGTGTGCTGGTGCACGGTTTCGACGTGCAGGCCGACTACGCGCAGGCGCGCCGCCACCTGGGCATCGTGCCGCAGGAACTGGTGTTCGATCCCTTCTTCACCGTGCGCGAGGCGCTGCGCTTCCAGTCCGGCTACTTCGGCTTGCACGGCAACGGCGACTGGATCGACGAACTGCTGGCCGGCCTGGGGCTGCTCGACAAGGCCGGTGCCAACATGCGCCAGCTCTCCGGCGGCATGAAGCGCCGCGTGCTGGTGGCGCAGGCGCTGGTGCACAAGCCGCCCGTCATCGTGCTGGACGAGCCCACCGCCGGCGTGGACGTGGAGCTGCGCCAGACGCTGTGGCAGTTCGTCGCCAACCTCAACCGGCAGGGCCACACCGTGCTGCTGACCACCCACTACCTCGAAGAGGCCGAGGCGCTGTGCCAGCGCATCGCCATGCTCAAGCAGGGCCGGGTGATCGCGCTGGAGCGCACCAGCACGCTGCTGGCCAACGCCACCGCCAACGTGCTGCACTTCAAGACCGACAGCGCGCTGCCCGGGCCGCTGGCGGTGCAGGCGCGCGTCACCGGCCGCATCGTGGAGCTGCCCGCGCACGACCCGGCCGAGATCGAGCGCCACCTGGCCGCGCTGCGCGAGGCCGCCGTGGCGGTGGAGGACATCGAGATCCGCAAGGCCGACCTGGAGGACGTGTTCATCCAGCTCATGGCCGGGCAGGGCGCCGACGCGCCCGCCGCCGTGGAGGTCGCGCGATGAAGCAGGCCAGCGCCTTGGCCCCCCGCCTGCAGGCGGCGCCGGCCACCAACGACGGCTGGAAGATGCTGCTGAAGAAGGAGGTGCTGCGCTTCTGGCGCGTCGCCTTCCAGACCATCGCCGCGCCGGTGCTCACGGCCGTGCTGTACCTGATGATCTTCGGCCACGTGCTCAGCGGCCGCGTGGAGGTCTACCCCGGCGTCGGCTACGTCGCCTTCCTGGTGCCCGGCCTGGTGATGATGAGCGTGCTGCAGAACGCCTTCGCCAACAGCGCCTCCAGCCTGGTGCAGAGCAAGATCATGGGCAACCTGGTGTTCCAGCTGCTCACGCCCCTGTCGGCCTGGCACTGGTTCGTCGCCTACGTCGGCGCGGCCGTCGCGCGCGGGCTGGTGGTGGGGCTGGGCGTGTACCTGGTGACGCTGCTGTACGCGCCGCCGCGCGCCGCCGCCCCGCTGTGGATCGTCGTCTTCGCCCTGCTGGGCGCGGGGCTGATGGGCGTGCTGGGCCTGCTGGCCGGGCTGTGGGCCGACAAGTTCGACCAGATGGCCACGTTCCAGAACTTCATCGTCATGCCCATGACCTTCCTGGCCGGCGTGTTCTATTCCATCCACTCGCTGCCCGGCGTGTGGCAGGGCTTGAGCCACCTCAATCCGTTCTTCTACATGATCGACGGGTTCCGCTACGGCTTCTTCGGCGTCAGCGACGTCTCGCCCTGGCTCAGCCTGGCCATCGCGGGGGGCAGCCTGCTGGTGCTGGCCGCGTTGACGCAGCACCTGCTGAAGACCGGCTACAAACTCAGAAGTTGAGCGTGGAGCGTGGAGCGAGAAATCCACCACGCCCCACGCCAAACGCGCAACGCAAAACAATGACCGCCGACCAACTCAAGCAACTCATCGCCGCCGGCCTGGCGTGCGAGCACCTCGACGTCGAGGGCGACGGGCGCCACTGGTTCGCCACCATCGTCTCGGCCGAGTTCGAGGGCCAGCGCCCCATCGCCCGCCACCAGCGCGTATACGCCACGCTCGGCCAGCGCCTGCAGTCCGACGAGGTGCACGCGCTGTCGATGAAGACCCTGACGCCCACCGAATGGGCCGCGCGGCGCACGTGATTACTATTTATTTGATAGCTTCCTGTGCATATTTGGTGCGGGCTGATGGCCAACTTGATTCATAAACCCCGCCAACCATGGACAAACTGCTGATCCGCGGCGGCCGCCCGCTCAGGGGCGAGGTCGACATCTCCGGCGCCAAGAACGCCGCCCTGCCCGAGATGTGCGCCGCCCTGCTCACCGGCGAGCCGGTGCACCTGGCCAACGTGCCGCGCCTGCACGACGTGCGCACCATGCGCCGGCTGCTGGGCCACATGGGCGTGGCGACCGAGACGCATGGCGAGCGCGGCGGCATGTCGTTCCAGGCGCCCGATACCCTCAACCCCGAGGCGCCCTACGAGCTGGTCAAGACCATGCGCGCCTCGGTGCTGGCCCTGGGGCCGCTGCTGGCGCGCTTCGGCCGCGCCCGGGTGTCGCTGCCCGGCGGCTGCGCCATCGGCTCGCGGCCGGTGGACCAGCACATCAAGGGCCTGCAGGCCATGGGCGCCGACATCGTGGTGGAGCACGGCTACATGGTGGCCAGCCTGCCGCCGGGCCGCACCCGCCTGCGGGGCGCGCGCGTCACCACCGACATGGTCACCGTCACCGGCACCGAGAACCTGCTCATGGCCGCCTGCCTGGCCGAGGGCGAGACCGTGCTGGAGAACGCCGCCCAGGAGCCCGAGATCACCGACCTGGCCGAGATGCTCATCAAGATGGGCGCGCGCATCGACGGCCACGGCACCAGCCGCATCCGCATCCAGGGCGCGGCGCGCCTGCACGGCTGCACCCACGAAGTGGTGGCCGACCGCATCGAGGCCGGCACCTTCCTGTGCGCCGTGGCCGCCGTCGGCGGCGACGCGACGCTGCGCCACGCGCGCGCCGACCACCTGGACGCGGTGATCGACAAGCTGCGCGAGGCCGGCGCCACCGTCGAGCCCGCGCCGGACGGCCTTCGCGTGGCCAGCCCCGGCGGCCGGGCGCTGAAGGCGCAGACCTTCCGCACCACCGAGTACCCCGGCTTCCCCACCGACATGCAGGCGCAGTTCATGGCCCTCAACTGCGTGGCCGCCGGCTCCAGCATGGTCACCGAGACCATCTTCGAGAACCGCTTCATGCACGTCAACGAGCTGGTGCGCCTGGGCGCCCAGATCCATGTGGACGGCCGCGCGGCCCTGATCGAGGGCGTGCCGCGCCTGTCCGGCGCCACCGTCATGGCCACCGACCTGCGCGCCTCCGCCAGCCTGGTCATCGCCGGCCTGGTGGCCGACGGCGAGACGCTGGTGGACCGCATCTACCACCTCGACCGCGGCTACGACCAGATGGAAGACAAGCTGCGCGGCATCGGGGCCGACATCGAGCGCATCTCATGATTACCCTCGCCCTCTCCAAAGGCCGCATCTTCGACGAGACCCTGCCGTTGCTGGCCGCCGCCGGCATCGAGGTCACGGAAGACCCCGAAACCTCGCGCAAGCTCATCCTGCCCACCAGCCAGCCCGGCGTGCGCGTGGTGCTGGTGCGCGCCAGCGACGTGCCCACCTACGTCGAATACGGCGGCGCCGACCTGGGCGTGACCGGCAAGGACGTGCTCATCGAGCACGGCGGCGCCGGCCTGTACCAGCCGCTCGATTTGCGCATCGCCAGGTGCCACATGGCCGTGGCCGCGCCCGCCGGCTTCGACTACGCCCGCGCCGTGCGCCAGGGCAGCCGCATCACCGTGGCCACCAAGTACACCGCCATCGCGCGCGAGTTCTTCGCCGACAAGGGCGTGCACGTCGATCTGATCAAGCTCTACGGCAGCATGGAGCTGGCCCCGCTCACCGGCCTGGCCGACGCCATCGTCGACCTGGTCAGCACCGGCAAGACGCTCAAGGCCAACCACCTGGTCGAGGTCGAGCACGTCATGGACATCAGCGCCCGCCTGGTCGTCAACCAGGCCGCGCTCAAGCTCAAGACCGACGGCATTCGCCGCATCATCGACGCGTTTGCCGCTGCCGTGCCGCAGGCCGAATCAGTATGAAATTGATAGCTGCTCCCGCAAGACTGTCCACGGCCCGTGCCGACTTCGAGCAAGATTTCGCCCAGCGCCTGCACTGGTCCGCCGACACCGACGCCGCCATCGAGCAGCGCGTGGCCGACATCCTGGCCGACGTGCGTGCGCGCGGCGACGTGGCGGTGCTGGAATACACCGCGCGCTTCGACGGCGTGCAGGCGCCCGACATGGCCGCGCTGGAGTTGAAGGCCGATGAGCTGCAAGTCGCCTTTGACGGCCTGCCCGCCGATCAGCGCGAGGCGCTGCAGGCCGCCGCCGCGCGCATTCGCCGATACCACGAATGGCAAAAAACGCAGGGCGGCGAAACGGCGACCTACCGCGACGAAGATGGCACCTTGCTGGGCCAGAAGGTCACGCCGCTGGACCGCGTGGGCATCTACGTGCCGGGCGGCAAGGCGGCTTACCCGTCCAGCTTGCTGATGAATGCCATTCCCGCGCACGTGGCCGGTGTGGCGGAAATCATCATGGTCATGCCCACGCCCGTGCGCGGCAGCGTGGCCACGGGCGGCACGGGCACGGCCACGGCGGCGGGGGGCGAGCGCAATGAGTTGGTGCTGGCCGCCGCCCACGTGGCCGGCGTCACGCGCGCCTTCACCATCGGCGGCGCGCAGGCCATCGGCGCGCTGGCCTACGGCACCGCCACGATCCCCAAGGTGGACAAGATCACCGGCCCCGGCAATGCCTACGTGGCCAGCGCCAAGAAGCGCGTGTTCGGCCAAGTCGGCATCGACATGATCGCCGGGCCGAGCGAGATCCTGGTGCTGGCCGACGGCAGCACGCCGCCCGACTGGGTGGCGATGGATCTGTTCAGCCAGGCCGAGCACGACGAGCTGGCGCAGTCCATCCTGCTGTGCCCCGACGCCGCCTACATCGACGCCGTGCAGGCCGCCATCGACCGCCTGCTGCCCGACATGCCGCGCGCCGAAATCATCGCCAAGAGCCTGACCGGGCGCGGCGCGCTGATCCTCACCAAGGACATGGAAGAAGCCTGCGCCATCGCCAACCGCATCGCCCCCGAACACCTGGAAGTGAGCAGCCGCGACCCGCGCCGCTGGGAGCCGCTGCTGCGCCACGCCGGCGCCATCTTCCTGGGCGCCTACACCAGCGAATCGCTGGGCGATTACTGCGCCGGCCCCAACCACGTGCTGCCCACCAGCGGCACGGCGCGCTTCTCGTCGCCGCTGTCGGTGTACGACTTCCAGAAGCGCAGCAGCCTGATCGAGGTGAGCGCGCGGGGCGTCCAGGCGCTGGGCCGCATCGCCAGCGTGCTGGCGCATGGCGAGGGTCTGCAGGCGCATGCGCGCGCGGCGGAGATGCGGTTGAAATGAGCGCGGCGCCAGAAGATCCGCCGCCGTTCGTCTGTTTTGGAATAAAAAATGTCCGATGTCAAGCCCCTGATGGAAAATGGCATCGGCACGAAAGTCCTGACAGGACAATAGGTTAGCTCTAATTCTTGGCACCTGGGCCTCCCGATGCTTTGTAGGCTAG
>Ga0075163_10000879_pt1 | contig 40208 bp, 49 predicted proteins | sample JI1023141ADNA_FD_71478 | JGI IMG/M metagenome (GOLD analysis project Ga0075163, IMG submission 71478) | Wastewater effluent complex algal communities from Wisconsin, to seasonally profile nutrient transformation and Carbon sequestration -... | ecosystem: Engineered > WWTP > Effluent > Algae...
GGTCTTCTGTGGATAACTGTCCTTCAATCGTTAGATTGACGCTGAGTTTCCGTTTGTCGCACCTGTCATCACTTTGATGAGCCAGTTTGAGTTGAGCATTTTCACTGCAAATGGCATCTTCCAACCAACTGTTGAGAATTGGTTAAGAGGGTTGTCAGTTGAGTTCGCACCTGGGTTTTTCACATAGATTTTTGGAGCTGTGATTGACCCAAGGTTAACGATACCGTACGCACCACGTCCAAAGATGAATGTTGTGTATACGTTTGCAACGTCAGATGTTGAAGCTGAGAAGCCTCCTGACAATGCTACTTCTGGTTGGTTTGTTTCCACAAATTCAACACCGTGAAGTTTACCGATAACACCACGTTCGATTGCGTCTGATGTAGTGTAGCGGTGAGCGTCGAGCCATTCTGAAGCACCGAACAAGTCCATAGCTACTTGTGGTCCGATAACACCTCGGAACATAGAACCTGGGAATCGTTGAGCTTTGTTTAGCTTGAGAGTTCGAACAGCTTTTCGGATTTCAAGACCAGTGATAACGTCAGATGTGTGAATACCTGAAGTTGATGACACTGCTGATGTAGTCGCAACGAGCTGACGAGTTCCACCTGCTGACATTTCACCTCGAATGAGGGCGTCGATAGATTCACCAGCGTTTTGACCGTGAACTTCAACGTGTTCTTTCAAGTCTTCGTCGATAGAAGTCATTGAGAACAGAGAGCCGACGTTTGTGTAAGTACCGTAGTCGGCGAGAGTAGCTGTGACTTGTGTTGAAGTCATATCTACTGGTGACGGGTTAGCTGCTTCTGTTAGGGCTGAGCTAATAAGAGCCAATGGGGTTAGTCTGTTGAAAATGATAGTTTTACCCATGTTCATTTTCAAATTCTTGACAGTCGCACCGAAATCGTGACGAAGTTCTGCCTGAGCACGCTCTAGGAATTTCTTGTCGTAATAGGTTGACATCAAGGCTGACAGACCTGAAGTTGTTGAGGACATACTGTGTTGTAGTCCTCCCTTATAACACTAGCCGTTGTTATGCTTTCGGAAGGATTTTTTCTAGTTCTGCACTAGACATTTTAGAGAGGTCGTCCTGTGTGTATTTTTTGTACACTGGAGACTTGCTCGTGATGGTTGGGTTTGCTTCAGCTTTCTTGGCTTTGTTCCGTATCGTTTCAAGCATGGTCTTTCCTGAATTGGACTTCACATACTTGATGAATGGAATGCCGAGTGCGTCTGCTTCCTTTTCCAACACTACAATTTCATTGTCTTCGATACCACGAATGGCAGCGACAGCTTTGAGAATTGAATCTGTATTGTCTTGTTGCGTTGGTAAATCCGTTTTTGGTTTGCCTTTGTTCGCTTTATCGGCGAATTGTTGGCGTTGCTTTTTCTTGGCTTGGTATTTTTTATAATCTTCCAAGTCTTTGCCTTTGAGCGTAACAGTGTCGTCATCAGAATCGTCGTCCGAATCTTCTTTATCAGAATCATCGTCAACCGTTTCTTCGGTGTCGTCCTGTTCCTCTACTTCTTCGGACTGTTCTTCCTCTAGTTCCAAGTCCTCTAGCTCTTCATTTTCTGTAGCCATACAAATGATAAATGGTTAGTCATTCAGATGGGAATGATACCTTATTAAATTCCTTTTGAACGGTAGAATAACCGCATGTTTATTCGAATGTAGAGATACGTTTCTTCTCGTCTTTCTCCCACAAGCCAAGCTCAAAGAACAATTCTTGTACCTTTTCTGCTGCAAAGATGCGAGCAGCTATTTCAACATCGAGAGGTATTCGAGACGTTCCCGATAGTGAAATGTCTTCTATGTTGTACATTTTATCACGGAACTTTTGTAGCTCTTCCTTGAGAGCATAGAACTCAGGGTACTTCTTGAGGTTATTGAGATGTTGGAGGTTTTCTTGTGCCATATTACTGCATTGTTGGAGTTACTTGTTGTGGTTGGAGTGGTTGCATTCCTGGAATCTGAGGATTGCCGTTGTTTTCCTGTTGATTGTTTTGTTGCAATGCACTCTCTACGTCCTCAAGTTCTGAGATGTGGAAGCCCATAGCTGACATAACTTTGAAGATGAGCTTTTTCTTGACTGGGTCTTGAAGAAGTGACGGGTCGCTACCGATTGCCTGAATAAGAGCAGTACCGTTCGCAACTTGTGCTTGAAGGTTTCTGTTTTCACCTGTAATGACAATGTCTACGTCGTAGTCGAGGTTATCGAATGAGTTTTTCATCACCTCTAGCCAAATCTTGTCGCCTTGTTTGCCGATAGCAAGCAGAGCTTCTTGGTGGTACTGAGCGTAGAGTTCAGGCGTAATATCTACGTCGTTGTCGCCAAGGGCAAGGTCGATAATCTTTCGGTTTGCACAGTTTGTAGCGAAATTGTTTCGTAGTCGCATGAGTTCGTCCATTGAGCCAGTGAGACGAAGGACGTGCTCTTTGTTGAGTTCTGATTCAAGCTGAGGGAATACGAGGTCTTTGATGAATGCTGAGAGGAATAGTCCGATGTTTTCTTTCTTGTAGTCGAACACTGCTGTTGTTTGCTGTGTTGCAATCTGTACTGCACCAAGCGTTGTCGAAGATGGAGGTTGTTCGCCAGATACGACATCACGAGAGAAGGTGAGGTTGTCTGAGTGATTTTCGAGGTCTTGCATCACTTCTACAAAGCCAGCGTTCTCACGAGATTCAGTAGCAATAGGGGTGATTTCTTGCTTTGTGTAGAGGATTTCACCGTTTTCTACGTCAGTGAGAATGTTCGATGGAGCTGTTGAGTCACGAGTTTGGAATAGCTGTACTGAAGCAAATTCAAGAGCACGAGCTTGGTGGTTTTTGACTTCATTCATTCGGCGTTGGTTCTCAAAGAGAGCTTCAACGATACCAATACCAAGCCATCTGCCTGGCGTCTTGCGGTAGTGCACTTCCTTGAAAGGAAATTCATCAGGCTTGATTTCTTCCTTCCACAACACACGTCCGTCTTCTTCGAGGATTACGCCTTCATCGTTCTTTGTGTATTTGTCGATACCAGCCACAACGAACTTAGCGAGAACGTACTCTTCCTCTTCGCCTTCTTTAGGTTCTTTGTCTTCGAGCCATGACTTTGGCACTTCACCAACTCTGAACCATGTTTCAACAACAGGCACGCCTTGAGCTTTCTTTTCAGTAGATGCACCATCAGTGTAGAGAGATGAGCCGCCATTCGCTGTTTGAATACCGTCGTCATCGTAGCCCATTGTGTAGTAGCTTGAGAGGTTGTCGATAGCGTAGTCAACGTCTTGCCAGCCTTTTTTCTTCATCTTGCGGAGCGTTTCATGTGAAAGATATTTCAATCGGTTAGTGTATGAGCCGTCTTTGAGAGTGCGTGCTGATTGGTCATTGTACAAGTAGCGAAGGTCAACGAGTTCTGCACCGTCTGAAGTCTTTTCAAGCACTACAGAGCCGTATACAGGCAAGTATTCAGAGATTTCATTGAGCAGTTGCCCCATTTCGTGCTTCTTGAGCCATACTTTGAGTTCCTTTTCGAGTAGCCATACAAAGAAGTCTTGCTCAGGTTTGTTTGAGATGAGCTGAAAGTCTTTAACGTCGATATCAATCATCTTCGTTGCTACCTCACAACGCCATGCAGACATATTGTGAAAGATTTTCTTTCGCATAACACCATTGATTTCCTCGTAGTCGCCTTTCTCGTAGCGAGAGTTGTGATAGAGGTGAATCTTTTTGATAGTGCTGTACTGTGAAAAGTTGTAGCCAGGCACAACTTCAACCTCATTGTTGAGGAAGTCTTGGCGTTCGTCTCGGATTGTCTTAAAAATGTCTATCATGTGCTGAGTTCCCCCTAGGAACGGCGGAGATGTCTTTTGAGGTACATCAAAACCTAAAGGGAACTCAATTCACGATTACCTGTTAATTATAAGGTATCAACTGAGAGGCTATTCGCTGTTGTGTTTGTTTGCTCGTGCTCGTTCGATTGATTGGACTGCACGCTTTGAAACCATAGGCACGTCAGTCATTGCCCAAGAGCGCAACGTGTCGGCTGCGTGAGAGTTTGCATCGTGGTATGGCTTGTCTTTCCAAACACCACGCACTTCATCGAATTGTTTGTGATACTTCGCTATCTTCTTGCGGAACACCTTTGTTTTGTCCTTGTCGAAGTAGAGCGTTGGAAAGCGCATCTTCACAGCGTTGATACCGTCTTGAATTGGTGTCATAGGCACGATGTTGTAGGTAACGCCATGTGTTTCAGCTATTTCGAGTCGTGTTTTGCCACTACCAAGCTCACGCACAGCAATGTCGTGTGGTGCATAGTGTTCTGCGTATGTGTATGGCTTGCTTCGCATTCGATTGATAGCATCGCCTAGTGACTCGCCTTCAAATTCATCAAAGTCAATCAACCTCCATTGATTCATGTGTACTTGGAAGTAACAGATAGCAAACGAGTCTGAGATACCAAGGTCGCACCAAGTGTAGACAGGAAGGAGTGGGTCATAGAGTCCTTCAATGATTCGTCCGTCTTTCTCAGCAAGAATAATGTGGTCACGGTAGTATGAGCCTTCCTTGCCAAAGCCACGCCAAGAGCCATTGCGCCATGCTTCGTATAGGTTCGGGTCTGCACCTTTGAGTGATTCGAGGAAGGTAATGTAGTTCGGGTCTTTTGTAACAAGAATCGGGTTGTCTTCAATCTTAGCTGGAATGAATACCAACTTACGCTTGCGGATTTCAGTAGAGCCATCAGGCAAGAGCACAGGCACTTCCTTGTAGGTTGTGTAGATGAGGTCATTGTCTGGCTCGTCAGGGATTTCCCAACGCTCTTTAATCCACTCCATACCTGGGTCATCGGGGTTTGTTGTTGCAAATACCTGCGACTTGATACCATCTACCGTTGAACGGTTGGAAGCAATGAGCTTGAGATAGTCCTTCTCACGGGGAATGTGGGACAGCTCTTCAATCAATATCTTTTGGTATTCGTGTCCTTGGTACTTGGTGAAAGCGTTTTCGTCTTTCAAGTGACCTGTTCGTATCTTTGCTCCTGAAGGGAAAGCAATTTCAGCAGGGTTGCCTGTTATTTTTGCCCTTGTTGGTTTGAACATGTATGCTGCACGGTCATTCCAGTCTTTGAGGTCGTCAGCATTACGACGAATAACAAGAGCACGGTAGCGCTCGTTGTCTTTATCGTAGAGTAGCCATGCCTGTCCTGCATCTGTCTTACCTCCACCACGGCTTCCACCATAGAGGATTTCATCAGCATCAGAAGCGAGAGCCAAGGCTTGCTTTGGTTGTGGTTGCCAATGGATAGTTTGGTTATTCTGTTCCATCTTTTTGGGGAAGTATGATTACGCCATTGAGTTTTTCTCCACCTGAAGTAATATCCTCTTCTCGTTTTTCTATATAGCCGTGCTTTGAGAGAATGAGAGCAGCTATCTTTGGATTGTATTCACCTGAAAGTCCTTTATTGAGCAATACTTCAGCTTGTTGAGAGCGTAGTTTCTCTAAAATGTCGGAAAACTCTCCATGGTCTTTCTCCCATTGATAGATTGTATCTCGTGCTACTTCAAGATGTAGTGCTAGTCCTTCAATAGAAGGTAGTTTTACTTTGAGGATTCTTTCGTATGAATCGCTTTTTATTCCTCGTGTTTTGTGGAACTCGTCTTCATAGTCATCACAAGAACGAAGATACTCATTTGCTTTTTCAATGATTGCTTCTCCGTATATTGGTGGTCTTCCTCCTGGGTGTGCCATGTGATTTATATTTTGTGATTTATATTTTTGTCTCCTCTATGAAGAGTTGAGCTTTTATTTGGTCTCGCTTTCTCCTGAACTCATTTCCCTTTTTTAATTTCCATAAAGGTTGTTTGCCTTTCTTTGAACGGTGCTCTCGATGGAATACGACGTTCTTTTCTTCAAGATTATGGTGAAGGGAGTGATAGCGTCGTGATGGCATATTAGCAATTACTTGTCCAACAAATAGGATTCCAAGGGTCTCGTGATGTATATGGAACGATTGTTGGCATTGCTGGCACAGTAACGTAAATGATTTGCCGTCGCTCTAGGTCTGCAATACGAGCTTCTAGGTAGTCAATTTGCTCTTGGTATTTGTTACTTTTCTTCGTTTTTTTGAGTTTCTTTTTCATCTTTTTCTTCGAGAATAGCTATTAGTTGTCCTGAAGTGATGGCGTTGTTACCTGATTCGTTGAGAACCTCTTTGATAAATACAACGTCTTCGGCTTTGAGGTCAACTTCTTCGTTTTCAGCAATCATCTTTGCCAACTGGTAGCATTTGTGTGGATTTTTTTTGCTGACAGCAAGAGTGTTTGCCATTGCTTCACCAACAGTAAAGTCTGAACCGTCTTCGTTTTTGAAAGGCTTTCCCTTCAGGTTCAAAAGGGGTGTGCTCGTTTTTAATGTCTTCATGTACTCATTTTACCACGGTGTACGAGAGGCTTTTCTTGGCGTAACTTGACACAATAGGCATATTTGTTGTGTATTGTTTATTTAGTTGCATATGCAACCAATAGGTGCTACACTCTATATGTAAGAGGAGGTCGAATGCTTCTTACGGAGATTACAAAAAGTAAAAAGAAAACATTTATGGAACAAATCAAATTGGACAGGCTCATCAAAAAGGCAATAAAGAGAGAGGAAGATGATGACCACCTTTCAAACGAAGAGAGACAAATTATTGTAAACGGGTTCAAGGAACTAAATCCAAGCATTGAACTTCCTGAAGACCTCGACGAAGCATTTGTAGAAATTATTTTCTAAAGAGCATTACCAAGTAAACGAAGACAACTATATGGAATCACTAAAAAAAGAGAAAAAGAACGGTTACACACAAGGGGCATGGGAAGGGGCAAAGTATGACTCAAATCTTGGTATCAAGGAAATTGCACAGAAGATTCGTCAAGCAGCCAAAGAAAAATATCCAAAGTGCAAGTTCTCAATCACGATTCAGCGATACTCAGGTGGTCAGTCAATGGATATAAGACTCATGTCAGCTCCGTTCGAAGTATTTGAAACACCAACGATGGAACGAGCAGAAACACTCAGGGGCTACGGGACAGCAGAGGAAAAGCTCAAATACTGGAAGGACGCAATCGAAAGAGGTTCTCACCAAGTCAACCAGTACTACATCAAAGACGATAATTACCTCAACGAGAAGGGCAAAGAGATTATGAAGTTCCTGAACGACGGTGCTACAGTCTACAACTACGACGACTCAGACAGTCAAATTGACTACTTCAACACTAACTTCTACGTTCACTTGGCAGTCGGCAAGTGGGACAAACCATTTATCAAAACTAACTAAACTACTATGGATTCACTACTCAACGAAATGAAATTACCGTTCAAGAAAGGTCAAAAAATCAGCTACCGAACTGTTACAGGGAAAGTTCTTCACGGAACATTCCTCATAGCTGGTACTGACGAGGGGACAATCGTCATAAAATCACCCATCGGAAGAGTCGAAGTAGTCCCATTATCAAGTATCGACACAATCGTGTCATGGAAAAAATAACATGGAAAAAGACAAAAAAGTATTGAAGATTCTGGTCGGATATGTCGAACACTGGTACAAAGCAAAACTCGACTGCACCTGTGCAATTTGCACAAGTCAGGAAGAAGGAACGTACATGGACGGTATTACTCAAGCAATCAACCTCTTAGAGGGAAAACATGACTAAATACGAAATAGCCAAACGGCTCAAGGTATCACATCAAGCAGTCTACAAGTGGTACAACGGGAAGAGCCTTCCAAGCATGAAAAACCTCATCGCATTGGCGAAACTACAGGGGAAAACAGTACAAAAAATGGTCGAGGAACTTACAACTAAATAAAGAAAACCCCTTAATTGGGGTTTTTCTCTTGCCTATGTTGGTCAAAATGACACTGTCTACAGAGCCACATGACCTCTAGGGGCTTCGTGTAGTCCTGATGGTGTCCTTCTACCTTTTTCCTGTGCCGACACGTTGGGCATACCTTGGGACGCTTCACAACACCGATTGAGACTGCATAGTTGAGCTTCATTCTGGCATCTTGCTTGGCTTTGTGACGCTTTGTAGATGCGTACACTGCTTGGAATACCTTTTTCTTGCCAGCCTCGGTATTGCGATACCTCTTGCACCTCTCAGTGTTACAGGCTCTACATGACCAGTACTGACGTTTCTCACCGTTCAACATGCGAGAAGCAGACTTGATGAGGTTCTTTTCAGTCTTTTTACAGCTCTTGCAGACGTATTGTGTGTAAAGGTATGGTTTGGGCATGTTAGTTTTTGACTAGGCTTTCCTCGTGAATAGTGTATGTGCCGTCATCATTTTTAATGAACCTAGTCATTATGTAGAGGTGAGCGACAATAATCGGGTCAGTGCCATCTACTGTGCAGTATGAGTACATGCCGTCAGTGTGGTGGAATGTGATTGTGTCACCAACTTTCTTTTTACCAACGTGACTTTCAGCTTTTATTTTTGAACCTCGTGGGAGGTCATACAAGTAGATTGGCTGTTCCATTACACTGTCCAAAATAGGTAGTAATAAATAGCTATGTTCGTGAGAATGAGCGTGAGGATAACTCCTGCTGCAAACCCTCGCCAGTAATTTGTTTTTCTTGATTTTTCAATCTGTTTCATTCTATTTTTTCTTAGCTTTTTTTTCAGCTTCCATTTTTGCTCTGGTTGCTTCACGAGTCCATTTCGATTTCTCTTGGTCGGGAACGTGTGTTTTTATGTACTTCCTAACCTCAACGTCTTCGAGGTAGGTCGTGTGGATTGTTTTATTGGTTTCGGTATTCATTGTCTTTTAGTCTTGCTTGAATCTTTGAGATTCTAATGGCTTCTTCGACCCGTTCTATTTTTGCCTTTTGGGCTTGCATCTCTCGGTACTTGTCGCTTGATTCTACTCTGAGCTTGGCTTCGGCTACTGACATTTTTGTATCACCGTCGAGGTATTCGACTTTCATACGGGCAATTTCTTGCTGCAACATGAACAGAGAGTCGTGCTCTTCACTGAGTAAAATGTTCATCTTTTGACAAGCATCTACCCATGTATGAGCACCGATAATGCGTTTGTGCTCGATTGATTCAGTGAGCCAGTCGAGTATTTTGTCGATTGTAACGAGGTTGTCTTCCATACACTAAAAAGGTGTGTCTTCAGTATTTTCGTCCACTTCAGTGAAGTCGGGGACTTTTGTACCTGCTGACGTTAGTTCTGGCGTTGGGAATAATGCGTCCATTGTTTCAACCTCTTCGACTGTTTGCTTGAGGACGAGCAATTCATTGAGCTCTGTCTCTGAAATGATGACGTAGCCATCGAAGATACGACCTGCTGGGTCTTTGTACTCGTTGTTCATCAGTCCTGAGAGGAACTTGCCGTGGTCGCTAGTTTTTGTCCATAGCTTCCCGACGATTGCCTTATTGCCCTTCTCGTCACGCACGACGATTTTGTGTGTTGGTGTTTTCTCAGTACCGCCGTGGTCTGAAATCTTTGAAATGGTGATTTGTTTGTATTTTGTCATGGGCTTAATATACGTCGTCTTCGACATTATCGCTTGTAGTTTCTGTTTTTACCTTTCGCATTTCGTCGGCTGAAGCGATACCGTCTTCGATACCAATACCAGCAAATCCTAGAGCACGCCCAACTGCTGATGTTTCAGCTATTTCAAGAGCGACGTCTTTGAATCTACCTACGCCATAAACAGCCTGAGAATGACCTGTGAAGGCTTTCCCTTTGACTGTTACTGTGGCTTTGACAGAGACCCTCTCGCCATCTACACGGACGATTTCAGTAGCTATTGTTAGCTCCTTGTCCTGAACGTGAGCTTCTTTGACTCGTTCAACGACTGGTATGTACTGCTTGTCTCCAATCTTAATTGTTTTCATACTCAGTTTCTATTTCCTTAAACATGGCTTCGACTTTTGCAATGTCGTCTTCGTCCATAGTACCGTCAAATTCGTGAATACCGAGCTTTTGGCGCAAGTCTCTGAGGACTTCTTTGTGTTCGAGTGTAAGCATATTATTGGGTTGATTTCTGGTAATCCATTTCCAATTCGTATTGGTCTTGGTTGTCCTGATTAGCGTCCGACAACGCCTTCAAGAACTCTTTTTCGCTATCAAAATCTTCTCGGTATATCTCATAAGCCTGAGACAGAGCTTCTATGTGCTCGTCTCGCTCTGAGTTTTCGGCGTCTGCTCGTATTGATTCGGGTGTACTCATATAGTTTTTCCCTAGTTAGTAGTAAATGTAGAGAATGGGAGCGATTCAGCGAGCCTAAGCAAACTGGTCGCCCCTATCCCCTACACTTACATTCTAGCATAGGGTTAACAGGTGTGCAACTGTCCCTGTGGATAACTACTTTGTAGCACCCAAGATAATCATTACTGCAACAATAGCGATAATTGCCACAACAACAACTGCTTCGATTGTTTCATCTGCATGAGTGATTAGTTTATTCTCTATTTCCTCTAGTGTCTCTCTACGGACAGAGGAGCGTTCAGAGCGAATAAAGTCTTTAATCGGTTTATGGAAGAATGCTTCAGGCAAACCAAATTCAAGGTTATTTATTTTATCTTGTAATCTTGTTTCCCATTCCTCGTTATTGGTTGTGTTCATTGTATTCTTTCTCGTAGGTTAGAGATGATAAGGTCTAGAGCGGAGTTGAAGCCTATTTTTTGCACATATTCTCCGTTTGTTTCTTCCTCTTTCCATACCAGTTCTTTATACCTCCCTTCTAGTTCTGCTATTAACGCTACTTCTGCTTCTTTCTTTCCTTCTAGGCGAGCGTTTTCAAGTTCCTTTACTCCCCAATCAATTACCATTTTCCCCTGTCCTCTTTCATACGCTGCTTTCTCTACGTTTTTGATGAAGTCTTTGAGTGCCTCAGTGTCGTATTTGCCTATATCTAAAAGCCCATCATCTCTTACGAACTGTGACGAGAATTGTTCTTCCCACCCAGACTTTTCTACAACAGGGGCATCTACCCATTGTGAACGAGCGCATTTAGAACATACAGAGAAGCGGCTATCACATATTTCATTGCGACAAACCTTTATTTCTACCAACTTTTCACCGCAACATCTCGATTTTGTGACTGTTTCATCAGAAGATTTTTGACACTGATGTTTTTTTCCTAAAAAACCATTATCGCAACACTTTTCATTTGTTTCTTTCATTATCTCCCGTAATTCTTTGACAGATGCCATTATTTCTTCAATAACTTCTGGTGTTGGATTTGCTAGTCTTGGTAGTCCCTTTATTTCATTTGTTTCTTTGTTTTCCATAGGTTTCTCGCATAAACAACAAAACATATGGTCAAAAATTGGTATGCCGCAAGCTGGTACTTTTTGATTCCAACAATGTTCGTGGTCTCTTTGGTTGCATACTTTGTTAAACTTCTGTTACTGAATAAATTGTTAGACGATTCGCTTGATAACGTAACCACCCCAGTTCTGATGGACTGAGAACTTCTTGCCTTGCTTACCACCGAAGTAGTAGAGCGTTGCATGAGGTTCTTTCTTGCCAGCCCATTCAACTGTTTTGATTTCAAAACCCTGACCAATTTCGAGAGCGAGTGCTCTGTCGATGTGAGCTTTGTTTGCACCATTTGGAGCACGCTTCATCTTTCGCTTTGTCTTGCCGAGATTATCACCGAGAGTAACTTCACCTGAACGACTTGGTGAACCCTTGACGTAGTAAAGGAAGATTCCTTTTTCGTCGACCACCATTGACTCAATGTTTGCTGTCTTAACCATTTCCACTATTGTTTTTGTTGATATCATTGTAATTATTATTGATTAACTAATTTGTAACATATCTTATCTTCGACCTTTACCCTCAGAGTATATACTAACTTTAATAGGTGTGCAAGTTAATATGTGGATAACTCATAAATTAGATAACAATAGGTGAGTAACGCTCTGAGTTGATAGTGGCAAGCATGACTTCTTCAGGTGATTTGTTTTCGACCACCATTTTGAAGATGACTGGTGAGAATCCTGAAACCATAGTGACTCCACGTTCGTCTTTTTGAACAGGAAGGTTGCTACCGCTTCGGGCATCTACGTTCCAGTAGACAACAGTAGGGATTTTGTAGCCCGCTGCTTCATACTTTTCTTTCATCATTTGGTGATTTGTTATACCTCGAACACAACCGTCAAATTCCATGTCGGAGATGATGTAGATTGTTGAAGGCATTTCGTCTTCAGAGATACTGTTTTTGATAGCAGTAGTGAGAATGAGGTCAAAGACTGCTTGGAGGTTAGTGTTTGCTACGTCACCAAGTTCGATACTTCTCATTTTTTCACGAAGTGTTGCACCGTGAATCCTGTGGAGTTTTGGGCTTTCAGAGAATGAGATGAAGTGGTTTTGGAATTGACCTTTGTTGCGTTCAGCAAAGTAGAGGGCAAGCGAAACACACACCGACATTGGCTGTCCGCTCATTGAGCCTGATGTGTCGGCAACAACAATAGCGTTTTTGCCTTGTGTGTAATCAGGAAGCTGATTCCAAAGAGCTTCGAGTGTCTTATCGTAGCTGTTTTGTACTGATTCGTAGATTTGGTATGGGTAAAGAGTAGAAGCGTTGATTTTGACTTCGCCTTTTTCTGCTTTACCAACGAACTCACCGTAGCGTTCAGAGTCGTGTTTAGCGAACGCTTTGCGGTAAATGCGAGATGCTTGAGATGGGACGCCTGAGTAGTTGATTTTGTCCCAGTCGTTTGCTGACATTTGTTCTTCAACTGTTTTGATTCTTGCACGAATGTTTCGGATTGTTTTTCGGTAGCCGATTTCACTGATACCGAACTTCGAAGCCATGAACTGAGCCTTGGCACGAGTTGTAGCAGATGAAGCGTTCATTGTAGGCAACCATTTCGCAAGAAGCGATGGTGTTTTACTTACGTTGTCTTTTGCAAGTTGTTTTGCGAGAAAATCAATACATTTTTCATTGTCGAAAAACATATCGTCGTAGCGACCATATTCAGGAATGTGCTTGATTACTTTGTTGAATACATCTTCGTAGTTTGTACCCAACCATTCAAGACCAGTGCGGAAAAGTTCACGTTCACCTTGACCTCCACGAACGTCACGGAGATAGAAGAGAATGCGAATAGCAATCTGCCTGTCTTCGGCAAACGCTTTTTGGAAAAGCTCAAGAGCTTTCGCAGGGTTTTTACGCATTGCACCAGCCTGTGCATAGAAGTCCAAAAGAGGCGAACCTGAACGAGTGTATGTTACTGCACCGTTCTCTGTTTCACCTTTTGATGTGGCTTCATAGAGACTATTTAGAAATTTGCCAGTTGGCTTTGTTGCTGAAACTTTCTTTACTACTTTTTTTGCCGCTTTTTTTATTGTTTCCATTGTTTTATCAAGACACGTTGGCTGCTCTCCCGAAGGTTTGTGAGCAAAAATTGCTGTGAGTGTCTCTGAAATTATTTAATAACAAGACGCATATATACTGCTCTACCATTGAGCTACACTGCCCGAAGGCAATGATAGGATTCGAACCTATAACCAGTCGCTTAAAAGGCGAATTTTGGGTTGCTGTTAGCGTCTCCAGTTTTTTTAGTAACAAGACAGTTGTGAAGGTTTGGTTTTGTGTCCCCCGACCTACAAAGGACTGGATTTGGTTTTAAGCCAAAGTTTTATTTGCCTTGCGGCGAATGGTTTGCTGTAACTGTCTCAGACTATATGAAATTCACGACACGCTTTTTTTACAATTTCAAGATGTATTTTTTTGGTTGCTGTTGGCGTCGTAGACTGACTATACTTCAATACCTTAACACTTGCAAAGGCTACCTGTGGATAACTACTCCTGAAGAAAACCGTTGGCTGTCGTTAGTAGGGTGTCTCGCTTATTGTTGCACTCGTAGCAAGCAATACCGAGGTTTTTAGGGTCATTTGTGCCACCTTCCCGAAGGGGTGTGATGTGTTCTGTTGTGGCTGCACTGAATGAAATTTTCTTGTGACACCACATACACTTTCCGCCGAACTCAATCCACATTTGGAATCGAGTTTTCCTATCAATCGTATTGCGAGTTCCTTCATAATACTCACGAAAGTAGTCAATGATTTCGTCTGTCTTCCTGAAGGGGCTTTTCGCTTTCTGTTCAAGAATATCGTAAACTACTTTTCTATTTTCGATTCGTCTTTCAGAAGGGTCAACGGCGAGATTGCTCCTACTTTTTTTCATTATCCTTTTCCAAGTAAATTGCATTGTCTATTTTTAGACCTCCAAAAAATCGCTTTGAGAACGAACCGTGACGACTTCTATAGTCCTTACATTCTGATAAAAAGTATTGCAGTTCAGACAAGTTTTTGACGTGTCCGAGCTTAACCGCAACTGCTCGTGCGGTAATAAGAGGAAGAGTTTTTTTCTTTCCCTTTACCTTGTAGGTACATGGTCGTTCTTTGTTTATCTCTTCAACAAAAAATCCAATAAGTTCAGCACGTTCGCTATTTGCTTTCGTCGTCGCTATTGGGCTTTTGATTATGTTGAAAAGACTTTCCATGCTACTTCATCTTAACAATGATATTTTTATCAGCAAGCTCACAACTGTGGACATCGTCGAAACAGATGTCTACTTTGCCGTAAATAGTTTCATCGTAGTCGGCTTTCCCGAAGCAACGGTCAACATACTTGTCGAAACCGTACATTCGGCAGATGTCTTCAGCATATTCTTTGCCACCACCTGACCAAACGTAGATTTTGGTGTTTTTCATTTTCTTTGAAAGCAATTGCAAAAGGGTTACTACTTCCAAGTTCACTCCGCATTTCGGACGGAGATATATCGGTGTTTCAGGCTGAATGCCCTCGTTATTCAAAAGTGTGCCGTCTATGTCGAAGGCAATGATGATTTCTTTCATAGTTCAATTATTCTATCACCTGATTACCAATTCGTATGTGTGTATAACTAAGAACAAACGGAAAAGAAAGAAGAGAACGGCTGAACAAGTCCCTAAGAAGAAGTTTAAGAGAAAAAGAAAAAGTCCCCTCAGGAAAAAGCAAAAGCAAAATGGTACTACCAAAAGGGTAGCCATTCATTGTTTTCATGGTGGGACAGTATGGATTTGTAGAAACAAAAAAACTCCTTTGACCGAGCCCTCTGCAAGTTGCCCTGCACAGAACCCTGTCAAAAGAGTTGTGTCTGGGGTTCTTGAAGGTTCGGTCGTCATTGCTGACAAGGACATAATATCATAAAAAAACAAAGAAAAAAAACAACCTGTGGATAACTTGAAAAACAACCTGTGGATAACTTGCTGGTAGGAATGGACTCGAACCATTACCTTTCTCCTTAACAGGGAGACACTCTGCCGATTGAGCTACCTACCAATGTGCTTCGAGTAGGTGTCGAACCTACACTTTCGGGTTTTCAATCCGATGTGCAGAGCCGCTACACCATCGAAGCATTGTGCGTCTGAGAGGACTCGAACCTCTACGTCCGAAGACAGTAGTTTCTAAGACTACCGTGGCTGCCATTACACCACAGACGCATTGTGCGATATCTCGGACTTGAACCGAGAACCCCTGATTGGAAGTCAGGTACGTTACCATTACGACAATATCGCATTGAGCCGACGCTCAGAATCGAACTGAGGTTAGAAGTTTACAAAACTACTGTTCTGCCACTGAACTACGAAGGCTGGTATGGTAGATGGGACTTGCACCCACACTTAATGATTTTTGAAATCACTGCCTCTGCTGATTGGGCTACTACCAATGTGGGTCATGTTGGAATCGAACCAACGACATTCGTGTTAAAAGCACGCTGCTCTACCACTGAGCCAATAACCCTCTTGTGGACTTGGAAGGTTTCGAGCCTTCGTTCTTTCAGGTATAAGCTGAATGCTTTGCCTCTAAGCTACAAATCCAATGTCGGAATGCTACGAATCGAACGTAGGACATTTGTCGTATCAGGACAACGCTCTACCAACTGAGCTACATTCCGATGGCGGAAGATGAGGGAGTCGAACTCTCAAAGGCGTGAACCCGACTGTTTTCAAGACAGTTGCCCTACCATTAGGCGAATCTTCCATTGCGGTAGACTGTGTACTCGAAACACAATCCTTTCAGACCACTCTCTTTAGCAAAGAGGTGAAGCTCCTCGCTTCTAAGTCTACCACTTGTGCCCCGAAGTGGAATCGAACCACTATTGCCCGAAGGCGGCTACTTTACAGGCAGCGTGCTCTCCACGAGCGTCAAGGCATTGTTGGAAAGAAGAGAATCGAACTCTCACTTCCTCCTTCACAAGGAGTTGGGCTACCACTACCCCACAATCCACATTTGTTTGTCACTGGCGGCTTCGATGGGTGCTGACCCCACGACCTCTCGGTTGACAACCGAGTGCACTACCGTTGTGCTACGAAGCCCTAGTAGTCTCTATGGGAATCGAACCCATCTTCCTGGAATGAAAATCCAGTATCCTTGCCGATAGATGAAGAGACCATTGTCCGTGATGAGAGAATTGAACTCCCGACATCTTCCATGTAAGAGAAGCGTTCTGCCCCTGAACTAATCACGGTTTGTGGAGAATACCAGAGTCGAACTGGTGACTTCTTCGTGCAAGGAAGATGTTTTACCACTAGCACTAATTCCCCAATGCTACCAAAAATGGAATCGAACCACTATTCACGAGTTCAAAGCTCGGCGTCCTGCCCTTAGACGATTTGGTAATGTTGTAAATGTGCCATTGAACTCCGTACAAGATTCGAACTTGTGTGCGGAGGTTTGCAGCCCCCTGTATAACCACTCTACTAACGGAGTAGTGTCACCTCAATACGACTCGAACGTATATCTGAAGCGTTAGAACCGCTCCGCACTTCCTTTGTGCTATGAGGCGTGGTAAGCCGTAAAAGAATCAAACTTTTGTCTCTCGTTTCGAAGACGAGTGTTCTATTCATTGAACTAACAGCCCATTTTTGCATGATACACATACTTGTCAAGATATAGGGACTCGAACCCTAACCATATGAACCCAAATCATATATGCTGCCTTAACACTTTATCCTGATATTCCTCATGGAGTCACGTACTTCCACCAAGCCCTTTCCGAGATTGATGCATTAAATCCACGAGGAGTGCGAGCGATACTGGAGTTGCACCAATCCGACGAGGTTTTGGAGTCCTGTCAGCCTCTACGGCGTTATCACCCTGGTGATGGTCTATTGGAATCGAACCAATTTTTTCAAGTTTATGAGACTTGTCTGATGCCTCACCAGCCAGCCACCGTATTTACCATACCACAGACCATTTTGGTTTCAAGTGTTCACCTGTGGAATACTGTTCTTTGAGAATTTTGAAGAGTAACGGTTTTTCGTATGCTCCATATTTCTTAGTTTGGTAGTGACGAGCTTCAAGTGCTTCATATCGTTTCTTTCCAAGCTGTGAGAGCTTCCATGTTCGGTAGAACCCTTGCTTATTACCCTCGTTGCTCATATGACAGGTGAAGCACAAAGCGTCGCAATTCTCAGGGTCAAAGCGTGTAGCTTTGTGTCCACGTCCCCAAAAGTGACTGTTTTGGAGTTGCCAGTCGCTTCCTTTGCCACAAAAAACGCATTGTGCGTCTCTTTCTCTAATCATTTTAGAAAACAATTGGTCTTGCTTGTCAACCTTTATATTAAACATACCTTGTGGTATATGTATATTGTAACATAGATTATTTTCGGCATCGTTCCTTAATGGAGCTAGACCTCAGGGGTGAGGAAAAAACACCTACTCTATAGACACAATCAGGAGCACCTTCGGCGGAGGGTGCTCTTTTAGTTGGTAGTACAATTAAGGAAACCCCCTGTCCTCATGGAACATAAAACGATATATACCAAACACGACTTCTGTAAGAAATGTGGCGTATGGACACCCCATTACGTTCAGCACGAATCAAACAATGTCGAGCGTCGTACGGTGACGTACAAGACATCATGTGTTGTTCACGAAGAACAAGCCCTCAAAGAGACTAAAACAGTCCAAGACGGTACTTTCTACCTACTTATGTCAGATAGTCTCAAACCAGTAAACCTCCAAACACTATGAGAAATGGAACTGATATTCGCCCTATGCGTACTTTGTTCCATATTTTATGGACGAGAATGGCTTTTCGGAAAAAAGAAATCCGAAGACGATACTGATTTGTTTATTTAAGAATCCTTGTTTGTTATGTTGATTAGAGAGAAGCCCTGAACCTGTAAGTGAGGGGCTTTTTTGCATAAGAAAAACCCCATTGCTGGGGTTCTCCTCAAGTGGAAAATGTAATCTAGGCTTCGGGCGAAGACTACACCACCACTATATCACGAGCTTTGAAGGTTTGCAGACAATTGTAAATGTATTCTGTAACTTCTTGCTGTAGAAAGTGTATGTACCACCGTTTTTGAGAGCAACGTAGGTTGTCCATTCACGCTTTGCTTTTTCTCCGAGTGAGAAAACGAATGCCGTCAGTTTAACTTGGTCATGGTCTGAGGTGATGTCGAACTCGTCAGTAACATTGTATGTTTGCTGATAGATTCGTTCGTACCGATTCCATGTGTCAGTCCAGTATTGCCAGTTGCCGAAGGCGTGGTATTTGCCGTTGTGGTAGTCGCCTTTTTTCCAAACACCTTTAGTCTCACACATCTCAGTTGAATAAATCTCTTGAGGGTCTGAACCAAATTGCATGGCGTACTCGACGATTGCCTCTTTATGTTCGTATACCTTTGGGGGAGCTGTTGGGGCTTCCTGTACCTGTGTACGAGCAATAAGATGAGACGGGAATATGTAGCTGACGACAATAATCGCCAACATTATTACAAGTTTCTTCATAGGAACAGCTTTCGGCTGTCAGTCGTTAGTTTTCCCAGTTAGCCCACTTTTCAGCAGCCATGAGAACACCGTTTACTGCTCCAGCGATGCCAGAAATGAGTATAACAGCGAGTGCAGTTTTTAGTTCAGTCCAACTGTGGATATCTACAATAGTCAGGAGACCTGCTGATGTAACAAACCCAGAGACGAATGATTTTCCAAACCGTTTTAGAATTGCTTTTTGTTTTGTCTTAGTCATATTTTGTTGTAGCTATTAGCGGCTACTCCTACTATTTTCTCATGCCGTCTGAGAGGCTCTAAAAGCCTTATGCAGCAAGGTATTGTCGAACAATGTTCTGAAAGTCTGTAAGACCGTTAGTTCCACCGTTGACGAGCTTGCGAACCTTCACCCAGTCCTTAATATCGCAAAAGAAATGAATCTTGTTGTCTTTGAAATAAGCAGCGAGAATTTTTGCTGATGTTGTGAGGTCGAGTGCAAGATTTGGATTGCAAATGAGGTCAACTTTGAATCGTTCAGCATACTTCGTGTAGTTCTTGCGTCCTGTGAGTTGAATGAGTCCACGCCCTTTGTATTTCACACCGTCGCCTGGCAAAAAGTTTCCAAGGTCAAGACGACCTTCATACGAATTGCCTGAAGCCTCTTCAATAATAGGTATAAAGCCCTTACCAACCTCTACACGAACCGTAGCGAGTGCTCCGACTATAGTAAGAGGACTTTCTATGTTTTCAGCCTTCAATGCCGCTACAATCGCATCGTACGCATCAGAAGCAGCCTTTTCGTTGACTGTTCCTGTATAAAACCGCATGAATTTTTCTTTGGTCATATTATTTGTTGTTTTTTGCTTGAACAATAGCTAGTTTGTTAATAATTTTCGTGTTTCTATCCACTGCTTTAGTGAAAGAGTTTGCCATTCGCTCCATGTGTCCATTTTTCTTTTCAAAATACTCAAGCATCATGCTTTGAGTTTCCTTTGTGTGGTCAAGAAGTGCTTGTTCCCGTTTTTTTGTTTGTAATGCGAGATACTTCACAACAGCAGCAACAGTACCGCCAATAGTGCCGATGGTTACGATTATCTGTGTTGTTGTATCTGGTGACATGGACTAATTATAAAGGACAAGCTGAGAGGCTTTCATATTTAAGGTGATGCTTCAATTACTTTTCCGTTAAGCCACAATGCACCTGTTACGCCTGGGTCTGAAGTCGGAAGTCCTCTGAGGTAATACAGACCTGAGTTATGGTCAATTTCAAGGTATGTACCACTACTTGTATTGCCGAGTTTTGTGTTGTTGTTTGCTGTATCAATATCAAGTTGGTGTCCTGCGGTGATGTTACCGAGCTGTGTGCGGTTATTGACTGATGACGGGCTAATAATGAGCTTCTGCGTGTCGTTTACAATGTCGCCAAGTCGGAGGTCGCTTTGTGAAGCATTAAGGTCAAACAATCCCGAACCACTATCTATTTCAAAATAGCTTGTTTCATTTTCATTGAGAACGTATCGCTTGTTGTCGATGTCTACTGTGAATAGTGAACCCATTGCATAAAACTCAAGAAAGTTCTGACGAGCAGACCAGTTGTTCTCGTGTCCCATTTCGAGGTCGAGGTCGACAAAGTAGCGACCACCTGTACGAGAAAGAGAACCCATAGTTGTCGTAATATCAAGAATACCTGGGTACTGTGTACGCCATTTTGAGCTTACGCCGTCATAGTAAATAGTTGTCTGGGAGTATGGCGGAATGTGAATACCTTCCGATGAGTTGTAGACTTTTTCAAATTGGTTGGCAGCAGATGAGAACGGCGATTCTCCAGCAAGCTGGATATTAAAGTTACTGATGTTTTGGAGAATGAGCACACGCCCTGCGTAACCCCCTGCAATACCTGTAATGTTTACAAAGCCAAGAGTCGCATTAAGGCGGATTGTGCTTGCTGTTGAGAGCCCTGTTGGGTTGTAGTTATCTTGGCGAGTACCAAAAGAAGGAGGAGAAATGACACCACTAAAAGCAAAACCTTCTGATGCTGATACCACTCTTGCACTCACCACACCTGAGCCAGATGCCACAACGTCATTTGTGAGTGATGTTATTCCACCAGATGAACTATTTGAACGAATAAGCTCAAGAGCACGGGTTTCTGAGATACCAGTGTAGAGGTGCTTTATGTTGTGTTCAAGGTCTTTAAGTCCTTCAATTTTTGCAATCGGAATAAGCTCAGGGTATTGCATGAGCTTTTCAAATACCTGTGATGGAGTGTCGGGAGAGCCGTCTTCACCGTCGAAGTAGTCGATGTTCTTGATAGGAGTATAACCGTCTTCACCGTCGAAGTAATCTACTCCTTTGCGTGGCGTGTAGCCATCGAAATAGTCTTTACCTTTTACTGGTGTGTCGCCTTTAAGTCCTCGAAAGTCTTTTTTTTTTATTTCTTCAGCAAGATTTGAGATTGCGGTAACAATTGGTTCGGGGTTGAAGTCTTTTGGAAGCAGTCTTTCAACTTCAGTGAGTTTCTCCAAGACCTTTGAATCATCATACGCTTCGGGGATAGATTCCTTTATTTCTTTAACAGCAACTACAATGGATTCGTTTTGTTCAATAATGTCCGTCGTGTCATTCAAAATAGCGAGAGGTGTAGAACCACCCTGAGCAACTACTTTTCGTGATAGTTTTTTATCTTTTTCCATCTTGTTCTTTTATGGACATGCCAGTTACACCGACACCTGCAACAGCAAAGGCATTTTTCTTTAACTTTTTAAGTGGGAAAGACCACCATGTTGAGCCGTTGTTGCCGTCTACTTTTTCAATCTTGATGTTATTCTCTTTCGACAATTTTTCAAGATATTCCTCTTTGAGGGAGTAGTAGTTTTTGAGGACGGTTTCTTGTGATTCGCTCAAGTCCATTTGCTTCATAAAATCCTTGTCATCATCGAGATTCTCAAGGTCAGATTCGTCAAAGGAATCGTACGCACTAGGCTGTTCGAGTTGTTCAATTTGAGCTCCGTCTTCGACAACGTATACTTTTTCATCATACCGTCTGTGTTCGTGGAAAAAAATATTATCATCATTATCATTCCCGTATATATCACGAAGACTCTGACCAGCATTTTCTGAGTGGTATTCCCTAAAGATTTCTTCAGCATCATCGGCAATATCGTCCCAAGATGAGACTTTTTTGCCACCATCTACTATTTTTTGAAGCACTTTATCAGTCAACCAATCTTGATTTCCTTCCAAGAGCATCTTCTCAGCACGTTTGACTGTAATGCCTTTTTCAAAAGCATCGGCAAGAGCAGATTGAGTTTCAGAGATGGAGTTTGAAACCTCCTCATCTATAAAGTCTGACAAGGTAAAACTATTAACTTTGTCGGCAGGAGCAAGCGTGACTCCTCGTGGTGCAGTTCCTCCCCAGCCACGTCCTTGCACAGGAGTGTCTACGACAAGGTAGTCTTCACCCATGAAATCAACTTCATCACCGTGTGTGAGGTCTACATCGGCTGGGATTCTGTCTCCATTTCTCCATGTGTATGGAGCTGTGTTGCCTTCACCAGCAAAGCCTTCAATCTTGGCAGCAGATGATGGAGTAGCCACACGCACTTCTTCAACACCATCTTGGCGTAGTTTCTCAAGGGTTTCGTCCATGAGGCGAGTGCGGTACTTTTCATTTTTCTGTAGAGCAACGAGCTGGGATTTGTAGTCGGTTTTTGATTGTGATTTTTCAGTAATTTTCCAACCTTCTATACTGTCTTCTATTGATTTAATCCTCTCTTTAACAACCTTCATACGTTCCATTCTATTAGGGATATCTTCTGTATCAACATCAAGCCTTCTCAAATGGTTCTTTGACACTGATAGTTCAGCTTCTAGGCTAGACAAGGCAGCCTTAGCGTTGTTAATCGAGGCTGGGAGGTCATGTTGGAAGAGGTCTGACTGCACTTCAGTGATGTAGCCAATTTTCTTGCCACCTTCTTCTTTAATAGCGACACGGGAATGACCGAAAAGACCAGGGTTATTGAAGTGACCTGTTTTGCCGTGTTCAACTGGTGTAGAGAATATGAGCGTCTTTGCATCAGCTCCATAGCCAAGACCGACTGCATCGAGTCCGTAGTTGGCATACTTGTCACTCTCTTCTACTGAAAGAGGAATGATTTTGCTTCGTATATCTTTAGCGTACTGCGATGACGGAAACTTGCTTTCTTTGTAACTACCAACAATTTCTTCAGCCATGTTACGTTCCATTTGGGAAACGTCAGGGCTTTTTGCGAAATTCAAAATCTCCTCCTTTGATGTGGTAGGTTTGTTTCCAAGTCTATCTAGTATTTTGGTGCTTAGTCCTTCTTTTGTGTCGAAGAAGTTTTTGTTTTCTTCAAGAAACTCACGTTGGTAGTCCCCATAGGTTCGGTAGGCATCTCCTTCACCGTGTCCGATAAGCCGTGTTTCCGCAGACGAGCTTTCAATCCCTCCATAAAGCCCTTTGGCGTCGAGAGATTGTGTGAGCTTTTCTGCTTGTTGTTGGAATTTTTCATATTCGTTTGCTGGGTCGAACTTCGTAATGTGGAGAAGGTCAATGGTCTTACCGTTGTCCTTGTAAGAAGCACCATAAAACCCTGCATCTTCAACGAGTTTATGGATTTCCTGCACATTAGAGAGGTCAGCACCCTCTTTAAGTTTAATTCTAATAAGTGGTTCGTGAACGATACCCTTTTTCGCATCTACCATACCATACTGTTTAACATCTGTCACTGGGCTGTATGTTAATACTGAATACTGGTTGAAGTTGTCATCTGCAAGTTTTGCAAGCTGGTAGTGGAAGAAATCTTCCTTGCCTTTCGGTACAATAGCTGTCAAATCGTGGTTTGGTTCAAGTTGACCGCCAAAAAGCCCAAAACCTTTTTTGAGTTTAATATCAATACCTGTTCCTCTGAAGGCGTTTTTAATTTTCTCTTCACCTGCGGCAAGAGCTTGGTCGTATATTTGTTTTGCTTCAGTAGAATTGCCAGCCGCATATGCTTTCTCCGCTTGTTCAACTTGTTCATCAATAGGCATTTTCAAACGACCCTTCACTGAAGAGATGCCGACGTTAAATTCCTTTGGACGTTTTGTGACATCTTCAATAGAGAGACCTGCTTTGGGATTTTTGAGAAAGGCTTTAACCTTTTCGTCCACCGAGAGGTTTTCATCTTTAATGAGCTTGAAGAGGAAACTTCGAAGTTTAGGGTTCTTGTTGAGAACCTTGGTGACGGCTGGCATTGATGCACCAGCAAGCCAAGAAGCCACACGAGTTTTTACTGCAACTGAGGCAAATACTTTGTCTAGGGCAGCGACACCAGCACCAGCAAGAAGAGCTGGAACAGCAGCACCGCCTGTTGCGATAGCAGTAATGACACCTGCGGCAGTTCCAACTGTAGCTGGCATACTCATAATGTTTTGACGCTTAGTGATTGCATCACGATACTTTGTTGCGATTTCTGCACTGTGAAGGTCTGCATATTTTTCAGTGAGTTTCCGAAATTCTTTACCTACTACAGGGTCAACATCATCAGCAGCTTTGAGAGTTGTGTCTTTAATCATTCCATACACCTTTTTGAGAGCAGCGTTCACCGTTTTGTCGTCTGAAGGATTGCCTGTCCACGCTGTCATCTTGCCAATGGTTGTCAAAATCTCTCTGGCTTCCTTAAATTGGAGGTCATTCAGCTTTCTTTTTCCGTTAGAAACAATAGTTGCGTTGCCTGTTTCGTCTACACCGAGTACCATTTCCTCAACGATAGATTTCTTGACATTCTCTAGTCTCTTCAGTAGGGTGGGATTATTAGATGTTGCTGCCTCTTGCATGGCATCATCTAATGCAGACAATGAAGACTCTACTTGGATTTTTGATTTTCCTTCTAGGCTACTGGATATTTTGCCGATGGATTGACCTACTTTTTCCCGACGTGAACGAATAGCAGTTTCCAGTTCTTCGAATGAATTGGCTTTAATGCCTTCTTGTGCCACAGCTCGTCCTGGGTTTTTTCCGTAGGCAAAGTCTTTTGCTAGTGGCTTGATAAGCGAGTTGATTACCTTTGGAGCACCTGCACGCAGACCTTCTCGTGCAGCTTGAGTTGCTCCTACCGCAGCAGGTATAGCTACAGAAAGAGCTGTTCCGAGACCAGGAATAAAGGCACTTGCCCCTTGTCTGTCTTCTCCTCTAGCTCCTGTGAGACCACTAGCTACGTCTTGTGCATACCCGATTGGAAGAATAGTCGCTGCGTTCTTGGCTTGTCCAAGTAGTTTTTCTCCAATTCGTGCTGCTGTTTTTTTGGCAAGAAACGCTTTTCGTGCGGCAACTGCTTCTTCTGCTGTTTTGGCAAGGTTTTTTGTAAGACCCATACCCTTGATTCCTTTGAGAGCACCAAAACTGAGCATTTCAGCAGCCATACCGAGACCTTCACCCAAAATTTGATTATCAGTTTTATTGATAACAGGAATAGCACTCGCTGTATCTTGACTTGATACACCCTGCAAATCATTGAGGGCTTTTTGAAGTCGACTTGTGTCACGACCTGCTGCACGGGCTTTTTTAATTTGTTCTATCGTATTCGTAATAGCGGTTTGCTTCGACTGTTCACCTGCGTCGAGTTTCTTTCTTACATATCCAGCAGCAGCCGTTTGACCGATTGAACTACCAAATTGCTTAGTGAATCCTGTGAATATGTCACTTGTGAATTTCAGAACTTTTCCAGCCTTTGTTTTTGGCTTAGTAATAGCTTCACCAATAGCATTGTTTTGATTTTGCTGTATGCCAAGTTTCTTAGCCACCTCTTCGATGTCTTTTGGTGTTGGTGTTCCATTGAAGTTCACCTTTATTCCGTTTGAAAATGTGACTGTAGCCATACTATTGTGTGATTGTGTACGATACGCCGCTTGATGTTGTGCCTGATGTTCCCCCTCCACCATTTCCGTAAATACTGTTTAGTTCGTCATATACACTGCCGAGTTGAGAGCGATACTCGCCGTCAATGGTCGATTGAAATGCTTGCATACGTCCGTCGAGAATCGAGGTGTTGAGTCCTGAGTTTTTGTTTATACCAGGGAAGATAGAAGCAATATCTCTACCTTCTTGGACTGAGTAAGCAGTACCAGAGACAGCGTTACGGTAAATTTGGAGAGCTGCCGCAATCTGAGTTGATATTGCGACTAGATTAGGGTCATTTTGTGTCCCAAGTTTATTGACTACCTTTTCATAGTTACCTGAGAGGAATGATGTCTTACCACCAGAAGCGTAGTAAGTATTGAGAAGTGATTGAATATCTTTGAGTTGATTTTGAGCGACTTCAAAGCTAGTGATTTTAGTAGCAGTTGTAGCCCCTGCCATATTACGAGCTTGGTTTTTAATAACCTGGAATGGGTCTTCACCTTGCTGGATAGCTGAAATAACTGACGCCTTTTGGTCTTTCGTGAATTTAGATGAGCCAAGGATAACTTGTAGTGCTTTAGATGTCGCCGCTACTTGGCTTTGCTGTTGGTTTGGTGGAAGAACAATCTTCTGACCTGGCTGGATTATTCTAGTCATCGGGTTAATGTTTTGGTTGAGGCTGAGGAGCGTGTTGATGTCTGTTCCGTTAGCCTGAGCAATTTTATTGATGTCATCACCTTTAACCACAGTGTATGAAGAGTTTTGAGTAGTCCCTGAGAAATTCAAACCAGGAATACCATTACCCGTAGAAGCAGAACCACCAAAGTCTTTGATAACATTTCCTTGTTTATCAATGAGGATAGTCTTTCCATTGTCTAGTTTCACAACTTGCGTGTCGTCTTCTTTCAAGTAAGAACCACCACCCATAGCGAAGAAGTCTTCAGGGGTTTTCGCATTCTTGGTAAGAAATTGAAGTTGTGCGTTTGTTGCACCGTTGGCAGCAGCAGTATTGATAAGATTAAGTGTATTTTTCTTGTCTTCACGAGCAATGTCGAGTTGTGCAAGTTTGAAGTCGTAATCCTGTTTTTTGGCATCGGCAAGTTTTTGGTCTGCACGAGAAAGCGTATTGTACTGTTTATCGAGAATAAGTTTCTTAGTCTCAATTTGAGCCTTGATTGGGTCAAACTCAAGAGCCACAGCACGGTCTACAAGACCTTGAGCATAAGTGAGTTGACCTTGTTTAGCCAAAATGTTCGAGTTCACGACGGCAATGTCTACTGCTTGACGACGTTGCAGAGACGCTTGCTCTCCAACAATGACACCCATAGGAACTTTTTTGTCTTCGATTGTATTGAAAGCCTTTTCGTATTCAAGGTTTTTTGAACGAGCCAAGTTACTAAGTTCCATGATGTCTTTTGATAGTTGAGGAACACCAAGTTCATTCTCCTTGCCTTGAGTAAACGCAGTTTGCCCTTCGAGTCTTGTAGAAAGGTTAGTGAGGTCGTTATAAGTGCTGTTTACAGCGTTTTCGGCAGCCGTACCTTGTGCCTGAGCGTCTACTACGGCTTGTTGGTTAGATGAGGCAACAAGGGCATTTGGGTCTACCGTTTGGGCTTGCTGTGGAATAGTAACAGGCACAGCATTTTGAACTGAACCTGTAGGAACTGGTGTCGTTGGTGTCAGGTCAGGAATAGTAAGACTCTTACCTGCAATAATCAGGTTTGGATTAGAAATACCATTGGCACTAGCCAATGCACTGACGGTTGTATTGTATTGTTTAGCAATACCTGAAAGGGTATCACCTGATTTTATGCTATAACTTGTTGCCATATATATGTCTAATTATACTTGGTAAAGGAAGAGGCTATATTTTGTTGATTTGGAAGTAAGTGTTGTGGTCTGGCGTTTGAACAACGGCACTGCCACCGAAGTTGTGATATGCCTTGAAAGTGACAACATCTCCTATTTCTAGTTCGCCCATGTAGGTGACTCTATCGGCAACAAATCCTGTTGCTGTCCCTGTTTCAGAACTGCTTTGTGCAACCCAACCAGCACTGTTGACCTCAATAATTGCGTTTACAATCTTGCTCGCCGTTCCAGGGTAAAAGCCTACTTGCCCATGAACGACATAGACACCAGCCGTTTCAATTACAAAGCTGTGATTAGTAGTGTCACAAGTGATTCCTTCTTCGATAACAGCATTGTCAAAATTAAGTACCGTTTCTGTTATGTTAGGTACGCTTTGACCTGAAGTTATTGTCATCTTCCCAGCTATAGAACCACTACTTCCACCACTTCCAACAGCAATCCATGTAGCCGTTGTTGAGTTAAAAACATATAGCGAGACATTTGTGCCGTCGTCGTATAGACAAAACTTGTCGAGTGGGTTCACTGGCGGCTTTGTTGGGAGCGTTGTTGTTGGTTTCAGATATATGTAGTCCTCGTAGATTGAAGTAATCGGTGTTCGTATTTCTTCAAGTCCAGGCGGAATAAGCCCATCTTTGGGTCTATTAACGAAGTCTACAATTTTCTCTTCTTTTTGTGGGGTTTCTTTGGCTTCCATACAATTAGCGTGGGTCAGCGATTAGTTTTCCAGTAGCGTAGATACTCTTCAGGAAGATTTTGTCAGTATCATTGTCGCCAGCACTATACGAGTCAGTAATCGTTACTTTGAACATAATAGCTTTGCACTCGAATGTTTTTGTTTTGTAGAAACTTCCTGATTGGCTTGAGAATATTGGAGTAGAGCTTGATGAAGACAAGTTTGTATACACCTCAAGTGTCACTGTTGGTGTGTAGTTTTCAGTTAGTCCCTGCAATGCCTCACCACCGAATCCGTCAAATAGGAATCGTGTACCAGGTGGAGCAACATACCAAAATGACTTTACTTCACCACTAACAATACCAGTAGAGTCTTGACCATAGAGACGGTAGGCGGGTGTTGGGTATGGACTCAAGAATGAATTGAACGAAAACAGTCTGTATGGGTAGCCCATTTGTACGAGTGACACTCTTTGGTTGATTTCATTGATGTTCGGGTCAATCGCATATTCGCAAGTGAGGTCAAGTTTTGTGAGGTCTGTTGACATTGAGTACACACCGTTAAGAAGCACTCCTGAACGGATAGAGTGAATGTCTGAGTCTGAAACACCGAAGTACACACGACCATCACGGTAGTCCATTGCGTTTGCATACGAACGAGCAGATGTCGCATTACTGTCTTGGTTGAATTGCTTTACTTTGATTGGAGAAAGGCTACCGAATGGAAGAATATACAAGCTCATATTGTAGCTACCAGCCAAAATCCAAAGGTTTCCTTTCACAGCAAGAGCTGAATAGATTTCTTTTTCGTGGAGTGAAACCTCATTGTTCCAAGAAGATGACAGTCTGTCCCAAATGAAGATTTTAGATTTGAGTTGGTACGTTGACGTCGCACATATAGCAATGTACTGAGTACCGAAGTTTTTGACAGTCGCAATGACATATTCACTTGGCAAGTCGAGAGCATTGAGCGTGAATGCTGTACCGTCGAACTTTGAAACTATTGAGCCGCTACCAATCCACAAGTTGTTGTCTGATGCTACTACCATTTGAGGATTACCTACTGCGGTGTTATTCCAACCATCTGCATAAGTATCGAAGGCTACATTGTATCTTCCGATAACACCAGCGACGTCTGCGTAGTACATGAATCCATCGTGGTACACCATTGACGTAATCGTGCTTCCACCAGATGTTGTGTGGTCAAGAACGATTGTTTCAGGGTCAGTTTGCTTGAAGATTTTTCCGCCAGAGCCACCAAAAAAGTTTGTGTTAAGGGCACACATGGCAAAGATTGGTGCGTTTATGTGCGTACCAGAAAGATTCATCTCAATTTTTGATGGGGCTGTCGTGATGTAACCTTCACGCATTGAATGGTCAATCCCTTGTGAATTGAAGTATTGATTCTTTCTTCCGAATGAAGGATTGAGTGTTGCTCCTCCTGACCAGTCTTCTATTGTAATAAGTGGTTTTAGCATATTATTGTTTGTCCTTTGAATGTTGTCGGCGTCGTACCAATCGTCCATTTAGGAGTTTGTGAATAAGTGTCCAAAGCTGTACCGTTTTTCGTTACACGAAATTCGTATTGCGTGCTCGTGATAGCAGACGAGTTTGCTGTCAGCACCCATTCAAGCTCTGTATATTTGTTTGCTGTGAGGTCAATCGCCGCCATTGGGCTTGAGGACTCTGAAAGTTTCCCTGCTTGGAAGTCTGCCGTAGTCTTTCCTGTTGGTGGAAGAAGCTGTGCTGTTGTCGCTTCACCGTTTGTAACGGTTGAAGAGAGAGCAAGGTCGAATGCTGATGTTGAAGAGCCAGGAGCTTGGAAGGTGAAGTCACGCAAAATAATGTTTGTTGCGACTGCATCTTTGTCGTTTGCGGCTGCGGCTGCGGCTGATGTCGCTCCTCCATCGTCATATACCCAAAGGTTGATGATTGGAACTGCTGCGGCGGGAACAGGAATACTTGTCGTGTGAACAGAGTGAAGGAGAAGAGTTCCACCTGTGCCGACACCTTCGTATGTCCAGTATTCTGCCTTTCCAGCAGACCATTCAAGAATGAATGTGTGTGTATCACTTGTACCCATTGGAATAGAGTCGTGTGTTCGGTTTGCGTATGAGTTGTACCAAGAGTTATGTGAAAGATAATTCACTCCTGCTCCGAAGTCACCGCCACCGTCCCATGATGAGATTTCCCCGACGTCGAACTCAATTCCTGCTGCACCGTCATACGGGAAAAGTCCTCCAAAGACGATGTTTTTGTCTAGGTTGTCGAAGCGTGAACCAGTCACAAGTGTGTAAGTACCGTAGCCGAGAACTGTTTGACAGTCCATTTCACAGCCGATAGGAGAAACACCAGTAGGGTTTGTGATTTTGAGAGTCAAGTAATCGTTTGAATCAGGTCCTGCTACGTTTGCTGCAGCCCAAAGACCGAAGCCAGGTCCACCTGAGCCTCCTCCGTCACGCAAATCCCATGTATATCCTTTCCAAGTTACTGTTGCCATATATTTAATCTACTACTGTCCAACCACTACCTGAGCCGACTACTCGGTATTCCAAACGATATTGGGTTGAATCTGTGTCTCCTGAGCTATTAACAATTACACGAAGTCTCGTATTGAGGTTTTTATCACGGATAATATCTGTATCTTGTGCGGCAATGAATGAAGCTGATGTTTCTGTACCGTTGTCATATCTCCATCTGTAGCCTTCTTGTTCGAGAGTAGCTGTCCCTGAAGGTGTGAGTTCAGCAATAACTACAGCGAAATCACGGTCATTGAGCGTCCATGTCCAATATGGTGAAGCACTCCCAGCCGTAGCAATAAGTTTGTAGCCTGAAGCTCCATAAATACCAAAGTTTGATGGGAAAGCATTTCCTCGTGAGGTCAAATAAGATGTTGTTTGACCACCTGAAGCTGTCAATCCATCAGCGAGACTATATTTAACGATTGAGTCAGATACCCAAGCATTGTTTACAGTTGTTGAGAATGGGTCAGCAGAGCCAATTTGTCCACTTCCACCTTCTGCGAGGACATTTGTTGTTGTTGTTTGGTCACAACCTGTAAATGAAGTTGCACCAGCGATTGCAAAGTCATTTGCTGCACCGAGCGTAACAACGACACTGTTTGTGCCTGTTGCGGGAGCAATAAGTTCCCAAAGTTCAGAAGCTACAAAGCCACTGTCAGCTCTACCCAGTCTAGTGAGAGCAACGCCATTGTAGGTGACTGAAGCAACGGTACGCTCAACTTGTGAAGTATCGTCGAATACTTGGACAGCAACACGAAGTTTTCTATTTGTGCCTGTGCAAGTGTGAGACCAAGTTAGGCTTGAAACTGCCGCTCCTGTTGTTGAAGACGAAGCATCGTACGCAATGACGTTTGGAGCAGTTGTCAGTGGTTTGAATGAAGCAATAACCATTGACCAGTCGTTTGCAGATGTACCTGTATAAGTATCAGTGTATGAACCAGTGGTCGTAGCAAACTGATATGAAGCTGCACCGAGAGTTGAACCTGAGTTGTCGTTGTTTGCTGGTGTTTGGTTTGAAGTTCCAGGGTCAGTTGAGTATCGAGAAACAGTAGCAAATACCATACAGTCTGCTGTGAGTGTTGTTAGTGATACTGATGGGTTTCCAGTTGCAGCAATAGCAGTGTTTGAAGCGTCCAATACTGATGATTGAGCTGCTCCTGTAAATGAAGAAACGAGACATTTTATAGAGTCAGTAGCGCCTGTGACTGTAACTGACATAGTATTTGCTCCTGTTGCTGGTGCAATCAAGTACCAGATTTCAGAACGCATGTTAGTACCTACAGCATGGGTGACTTTCGTCATAGCAACACCACCGTATGAAGCGGAAGTAACCGAACCTGTCCCTGCAACGTCTTGCCAAATATCAACAGCAAGAACAAGAAGTCTGTTTACTCCTGCTACGTTACAAGTATGTGACCACGTTTTAGTAACTGGACCGCCACCGTACGCATTAGTGATGCTGTATGAGGATTGGTCGTATACAATAGCCATGTTAGCTTTCTCGAACAGTTAGGAATATAGTCAGACCTTTTGCTGGTGTTGTTTGAATGCCGTCTACGTCTACAGTGATAATGTCTCCGACTGCGAGTGCTGTAGTTGTAAGTACTGGTGCAGTAGCGGCAGTTCGTGAAGTTTTTTCAGTAGAATCGAGAGTAATTTTCGTTGCTGACATGAGTGTTGTGCCATTTTTGTTTACGTCTACAGTCATAAGACCTGTCGTACCTGCCGTGTCTACAGTTGCTCCAATATCTACAATCGTTCCTGCGAATGGAAGCACCAAGTCTCCACTATATTTTGTACCAATAGCGTTGTTTGTGGCTGAGTCAACAGCACGATAGATGAGGTAGCGATAGTTTCGCTTTGAAGCAACAAATTCAGCAACACCCATTGCACGAGTAGTGTCTGTACCAGTGTTGATTTCCGATGTAATAGCAAGTTCAACTTTACCAGCTAGGGTTGTCGATGCGGCTGAAACAAGGTCGGTAATATCAGAATCGACAGAAACGACACCAGCATCAGCTCGGAGAATACCAGTAAGTGATGTGTTGATAGTGAACGAACCTGTGAATACAGCGTTTGCTTTTGTTGCGTACGCCGCAAGGTCTGAAGCCTCAAGTTTGTCAGCATTAAGAGCCGCAAAGTTGTCGTTGATGATTGTTCGGCTATTTGCTCCTGTTTCGCCTGATGCGAGTGTTGTTATTGCTGACATATATTAGTGCTTAATTTGATTATCATAAACGGTGTTTGTCGAACCTTGGAATTGCCATGGTAGTGCCAGTTGCCAAGGAAATACATTCACTGCCCAAATCGAGGCTTGGTCAGTAGACTTCACCTGATTGGTGTAGCTTGCTTGGTTTTCACTTTGGTTTCCGTATGAAGTAGTCATGGTTATTCGTAATTTCTATACTTAACTTTGAGACGTGGTCGAACTTCTCTGTTTCGGTTTGCGTAATGGAAGCTGATTTTTGCCAAAAAGTCTTCATACATTCCTTTGAGAGGAACAGCTATTGGTAGAGTTTTCAAAAAGGCGTAATCGTAAGCGGCTTTGACTGACAAAACTCTGTGGAAAAGTGGGGAAAACCCTGGGGAAACTGCTGCATCGGCATTTGTAAATTGAGTCGGAGTACGTTGGAAATACACTTTTACCCCTGAAACAAGTGTTGTAGCTGCGGCTGATGGTGCTGGGTAGAGCTCGTATGAATCACCAATTTCACGGTAGTATTGCGGCATACCTGTGCTTTCCATGAACTCAGTCAACCCGATTCCCTGAATTTGTGTTTCGTCGAATTGTTCTAGCTTGTGCCATGCTCCACCAGCGTCTTTGACCTCGATACGGATAATCTTTACGAAATCACTTGGAAGTGTGTAGTCTTTTTGACCAGCAATCATTGTTGCTGTGCCGATTGGGAAGTCTGTTTTGTTTGTGTCGTCCCATTCCCAGTTTGAGTTGGCAGCCAAAATAACCGTAGCTACGTCATAGTAAGCTAGGTTAATGTTGCGGAGTTTTGCTGCGAGGGGATAGGAAGACGAATCAGTGCCAAGGAAAAAATCAATGTCTTCGACAAGTGAGGGAGCGGCAGTTACACCTGTTAGGGTTGCTGTGGATAGAATCATAGTGGTTGCCGCCGTTTATTTAATTTTAACATGGAGAATTAGAGCTTCCCGATTTCCTTCACCACCTTGAGAATGTGCTTCTTGGCGTCTTTATATTGCCAGCAGTCAGCTACATAGTCATAGGCGTTTTCAGCAATCCTTCTTCGGAGAGCCTTGTCTTCGATGAGCATGGAAAGTTTTTCAAACCACTCGTCTTCCTTTGCGAGTACACCAGTCACACCGTCGATGATTGTAGCAAGACCAAAAACGTCCTTGTAGTATGGGTAGATTGGAGACGCAACGGTAGGTATCATGCACATTGAATACTCAAGCCACTTGATAGAACTCTTCGATTCGTTGAACTTTGAGTCAATAAGCGGTGCAATACCGATGTCCCAAGGCTGTTGAGAGAGCCAGAGAGGGAAGTCAGCGAAGCTCATTGTTGGATTGACGAGGTTGATGCGGTCTTTTTCAGACTTTTTCCATTTCTTGAACGCTTTTATAGCTTGGTCGTGAGTCATTTGACCCATGATGTTGAATACAACATTCGGGTACTTCTCCATTACCTTGTGGAGTTGGTCTTTTATCATTTCAAAGTCTTCGTAGTGTGAAACAGAGCCCATGTAGCCGATAACAACACCATCGCCTTTGTTTTCATACGGTGGATTGCTCCAGTCAGCCATATCGTTGTAGTTTGGAATGACGAATATCGGCATTTTCTTGCCGTGTACTTCGAGAATATGGTCGTATAGAGCTTGCTTGAGAGGAACTGTCGATACCGTTAGTGCGTCACACTCCGACAGTATAGCAGCGAGGTCTGTTCGAGCCTTGCTCTTGAGTGCATACCGCTTTGCTGAAGGGTTGTTTTCGTGAACCTCAAAGAAGTTGTCGTCAATATCCATGACAAGTAGTTTGCCGTAGTGCGTAGCAGCGACACGAAGCCATGAGAACATGACTGGATTGTCGATATAGTGAAGCCAGACCATGTCATACGTCTTGAAGATGTGTTCGTAGAAGTGTTCGTCAGTGTCCCACTTCTTGCGTTCATCTTGCCATTCTCTACCCCACATATCCACTTCATGTTCGGGTGAGAGTTGTTCGGCAATTTTTACTGTTCGGTAATAGCCACAGCCACCATAGCTGTTGGTTTTCTTCCGATAGTCGTTCATTGTCCAGTCGTTGTGTAGTTTGAGGATTTTCATTTTATAGCTTGAGTGCCCATTCGGACAATATCTTATGATTAAACATTTCGAAATACGGGTGTGAGTATGCGTGATTGTTGATTGCGTTCACTGGTACACCACACTTTTCAAGACAGTAAGGAAGAGATATCTGGTCACGCTTGCTTCCTGCACAGTATTCAGCCCACCACATCTCATTAAACTGCTTCATTTTGACCGTATGCTTGCGTAGTATCACTCCTCCTTGGTACAGTCCTTTTTTAACAGGAAAGTCTCTGTAGCGTGATATATGAGCCAAAATGGTTTCATGCTTATCGAGGTCAAGTCGAATGCACTCGGCAGCTTCATCGAAGAGACAGTTGCGTGTTGAGTGTTTGAAAAAAGCGATGTCAACGTCCTGTAGCCATTCATTGATGAGTTTCTTGAGTGGGACTTTCAATGTGATGTTTGCATCGAGGTAGAGCGAATACTTTGCGTCAGGCAAGTAGATATGTGGAAGCATCTTCGGTAGTCGAGAGTCACGACGAATATCTTTGAAGAGGTTTGGAATGAGACGGATTTCCCACACGTCACTCTTGAGCTTTTTATTGTCAGTGAAGCACACCAATTTAGCACCTTGTGTGTTGATGTCTTCGCATAGTTCGTCTTTGCCGCCTGTTATTACTGTGTAAATGTAGTTCATAGCCATAAATCTTTTGAAGAAACCCAACCAGATGGTGTTAGCACGTCCCTTCCAAAAAGGAAGTTTATACGGTTAAGCACCCACTTTTTATACCAAGTTTTCTTCCAAAAGTATTTTCTGTAATTTCGTCTGATAAAAAGCCACATATTATTAGATGATTCCAATTTCTTGTAATTTGTCGAGTCCTTCTTCCTCGTACGGGTTGTTCATTGGCTGTGTGCTTGAAATGAGCCCACGTTCACCCTCGATGCAGTAGAGCGAGACACGGTAATACGGTGAAAGAGTTTGAATCCTGTTCCACAGCTTTTTCTTGGTAATGAAATCAGTAAGCGGCGTGACTGTGTTATTCCAGTCGTAGAGGTCGCTCCAACCCAAAGGGTTTTTTGTTTTACCTGTTTGGTCGAGTGAAACCTTCGACAGGTCGAACTTGCCACCGATTTTATCGAGCATCTCCTTCTTGAAGAACTCAAAAGAGCCACGAAGCGAACCAGGTGGCATACCGATTGAGTTGGTCATAATGAGCCAGTTATTGTCGTAGACGCTACAAATCTGCGTCAGCATATTATCACTCGTAATGAGGTTGTCATCGTGAGTGAATAGGAAGAGGTCATACTTCTTGTAGTCGTGAGTATCGAGCCATTGATTGCTATTGCCCCAGTCACCGATGGTGTTTGGCTCTTCTTGGTACTCGAAGCCAAGTGATTCAATGTCCTTCTTAGTAGCGAGCTTCTTGTAGAGGAGTGCATCGAGCTTGCCACGTCGAGTCTTCTTGTCAAAAACTTTCTTTTCAGCGAACTTTGGGTCACGGTGCGACACGACAAACATTTCAACAATCCAACCATTTGGAAGTTGCTGTTTGGCGATATTCTCGTAGAAACCCATTGGGTAGTGCCACCCTGAAACGACGATTGCTAGTTTTTTTAGTCTTTTTTGCATAGAATTTTTCCTTTGAGCCAAGCAAACCATATAAGTTCTTTAGCTGTTGTGCTAGTAATTTCTCCATTGAGACGCATCTCAATGATATCTTTCATATCTTCCTTTGAAATCATTATTTCTGGCATGATAGTTGTGAAATGCTTGGGTATCGTTCATTGATAATCTCAAACTTGGCGACTGACTTGTTGATTGGTTTCTTATTCCATACCTTGAGCCAGCCAACACGGTCTCTCATTTCGCTTCCTCCCTCAAAAAAAATGAGCTTGTTACTGTCTTTGAACTTCTCCCACAGGGCGTCGATAACGTCACCGTCGTTTGAAATATCGAGGTGGAGCATGTCGAAATCTTCATCGGTCTTGAGCCAGTCAAAGAAATTGACTTCTTTTACTTCAACATACGGTGTGTAGCCGTATTCAGCAATGTTTTTCTCCAATACTTCCTTTGAAACGTGGTTGAACTCGTAGTTATTGAATAGGTCATACGCATGGACTGTTCCGCTTCCGTTTTCTCTGACAGCTTGAGCCATTGAAATGGTTGAATAGCCACCAAGAGTACCGAAGTCGATGATTTTCTTGGGTTTGTGGTACAAAACGAGGTCATACAGTGTCTTACCAAGTGCGTTCTGTTCGTATGATGATTTGATTTCTGGTTGGACGTACATCTTATTTTTTAACGATGACAACTACTGACTCGTAGAAGTGGATTGATTTAATATCGAATGTGTTTTCACGCTTCGGGAAGTTTTCATTGCGTCCGCTATGTGTTGCATCGGCGTTTATATCGTCAACAAGAGCCTTGCAGTAGTCGATTGTTGTAGGCAAAGTATCGAGAAACTGTTTCCAGTATGATGTGTGGACGTCCTCAATGACGTAAATACCACCTGAAGAGAGCTTTTCGAACAGAACCTCAAAGGAAGTTTGCTGTTGGTTCATTGTATGACCACCGTCGTCAACAATAATGTCGAATTTACCAAGAGAATCGAGGAAATGGGCATTACCTTGGTCGCCTATGTATATTTTTGTGTCCTCTGAAGCATACTGACTGCATGATTCGAGTATATCTACGCCGACAAGTTGTATTTTCTTGAAGTATTCTCTCCAAATCTGTAGTGAACCGCCAAACTGAACGCCAATTTCAAGAAAGCGTGGATTTTTGTCTTTCCAAGGCATGAAGTGGAGGTCATACACCTCTAGGAACTCTTCTTTTTTGTGTGCATTGCTAAAGTTTCGCATATTTTTGTGCTATTTTGCCAATTTCTCTGGCTTGATTCATGTTAACGCCACGGTGTAGTGGTACGAAGATGTATTTGTGTTCGAGTTCGTCCATGATAGGGCAAACAGTCTTGAACTTCTTGAAAATGGTGTACTTATCGTTGCGATAGTGGTGTTGTCCTGACTCAAAACCTGCTTTCGCTAGTTCTGCTTTTGCTTCGTCGTATCGGTCAGTAAAGAATCCAGCAAGCCAAGGGTGAGTGAAGAGACCATAGTCTTTATACTTGTCATGGAGCTTGAAGATGTGAGACTTCAGTCTGTCAAAGTGCATCAAATTGCCACGACCTATTGCCGCCGCAATGTCGTTCATGTGGTATTTGTAGCCAGCTTCAGTAACATTTACGTCACCTTCCTTTTGTTTTCGTGGTCTGTCGATTCCAAACCATCTGAGTCTTTTCGCTTTTTCGTAATCTTCTTGAGTACGGGTAAGAAGTAAGCCTCCGTCACCTGAGGTGATGAGCTTAATTGCCTGAAGACTAACTGCCGTGAAGTCTGCTTTCCCCCAAAAGTCTGACGTAATTGCCTGAGCTGCATCTTCGATAAGAAGAATCCTTTTCTTTTTGCATAGTTCAAGTAGTTCATTAAGTCCTCGGTTGTTTCCCCCGAAATGTACAAACACAATAGCTTTTGTCTTATTCGTGATTTTACGTTTAACGTCTTCGATGTTGATATTGAGGTCATAATCTATATCTGCGAAGACAATCTTCGCTTTAAGGTGAAGGAGAGGGATATTAGTCGCAGTACAAGTAAGCACAGGAGTAATAACTTCATCGCCTTCGGTAATTCCAGCAAGTTCGTAAGCGAGAGCCAGAGCAGAGCTACCACTGTTGAGAGTAACGATATGTTTAACGCCCAGTTTTTGTTCAAGTTCATGTTCAAATTTCTTGACTTCCTCGCCTTCAGCTAACTGAGAGCTACGAAGTACTCTTACTGCATTAGTAATAGCTTCTGGTGATACGAATGGTTTGAATAGTTTAAGCATTTGGTGTGAGATAGTCTTTCAATCCTTCTTCGAGAGTAAATTCAGGCTTCCAACCAAGTTCCATGATGCGAGTATTGTCCATTTGGTATATCTTGTCCATGCCTGGTCGGAATGAAGCAGTCTTGTCGACGCAATGCCCTGTGAGCGTCTCACACTTCTCTACGAGGTCAGATACGGTCAATCCATCATTTAGGGTAATGTTGTATGTTCTGTCACCTTTTTCAAGCAATAGTTCAATAAGTGGTGGAATGTTCTTGACGTACAAGTATTCTCTGTAGCCTACTCCACCGTTCTGAATAGGGACAACCTTTCCTTTTTCGATAGCTTGCTTGATGAGCGGCAGTATTTTGCGTGTGTCTTGCCTTTCGCCGAACACATTACACATGCGGATTTCCAAGGTTTTGTCTTTGAGGTCTTGATATGTCGAGTCATACGCAAGACGTAGGAGCGAACCAAACGCTTTTGATACGGCGTAAGGGTTGCGAGGATAGATTCGAGCGTCTTCCATTTTGCGGTCTTCACATTCACCATAGATTTCGTCTGTTGAGACATATAGTAGTTTCTTTAGATTTGGTAAAAAGCGTGCTGCTTCAAACACGTTGATTGTTGCCATGACGTTCTGCTTGAGAACATACTCAGGGTCTTTGATTGAGAAGTCCACGTCAGAGATTGCTGCGGCGTGAATGATGTAGTCAGGTGCTTCAGCAATAATAATGTCCTGTGCTTCAGAGTGTGCAGCGTCTTTGTAGATGAAGCGGAATGAGCTGTTCACTATTTCAGGGTGTGAGCCTTTGGTCTTGTCGTCAATAACAACAACGTCCCAACCGAGCTTCACAAAGTATTCAGTGACATGGCTGAAAATAAAACCCAAACCACCTGTAATAAGTAGTTTAGGCTTCATCTGGTGCAAAGAAATCATTGCTAAATGATTCGTCCTTTAGTTTGAGTAGGATAGCTTCACACTGTCCTTTTGCTTCGGCATAGGTCTTCATTGGAGCGATTCTATCGCCTGGGAAAATGTAAACATAGTCGTTCGTGTGCTCGTCTTGGAGCATGTCTGAAGGAACAGGGCATAGGTCACGTCCGTTGATGAGGAAGTTTGAAAGTCCTGGGCGATTAGCGTTTGGTGCGAGGATTACTCTTTCGTCGATTGCTTGCAGTTCTGCGAGCAGTTGGCTTGTTGGTATTTTTGTCATTTTGTAGTTGTTCGAGTGATTCGATAGCGTTGATGGTTAGTAATGCGACAGCGTCCATGATTGACTGTTTCGTTCGACCTGACAATACTTTCTGACCATAATTTCTGCCTTCGTAACCAAACGAGTAGCCAACATATTTTCCTTCATGGAG
>Ga0075163_10000880_pt1 | contig 40207 bp, 28 predicted proteins | sample JI1023141ADNA_FD_71478 | JGI IMG/M metagenome (GOLD analysis project Ga0075163, IMG submission 71478) | Wastewater effluent complex algal communities from Wisconsin, to seasonally profile nutrient transformation and Carbon sequestration -... | ecosystem: Engineered > WWTP > Effluent > Algae...
TTACATCGACGCCTGGGACGCGTACGAGTGGTGCCAGGAGTGGGGGTGGATCTCCGGACGCTTCTGGGAGGGGATGATCGGGGTGGGCAGTTGGGGCGCGTACAAGAACGTGAAGGTCGCGGTCCGCCTGATCCTGGACGTCGACGTGCCGTAGACCTCGCCGCGGCCTGAGCTCTCGGGCTCAGGCCGCGGGCTATCGATGCTCGCCTGGCTGCGTCGGATGGAACCCTGGCTGTCCCTGGAAGGATCGACTGACCGATGGATTGAGCAAACACATTACTTTAATCAAAATCAATTTACGGAAAGTATGTGTTCGGGCGAACAGGGCCTGTTGAGGCGTGCTTGACAGGAGTTCGATCTGAGGCGACGATAGGGGTGTGAAACTTCGACAGGTGATTACGATCGCCTTTCTGATACTACTTGTATTATGCGCTAGCGATAACGTTCGACCGTGAACCAGTAGAAAAAGGCCCGACCCTGTACATGGGGTCGGGCCGGCGTACCTGGCGCTTGCCTCCCTGTCGCTGAACGTCCCGCAGAGCCGGGCCAGGTTGACCGCGCGACATGCGCACGCGGCTCCTGTTGATGTCTACATGCGCGAACTGGTACACCTGCCTTCGTCTGCGCAGGGGCGCGCGTCAGGACCATGACCCGGGACACAGGAGCAACGACCAGTCCGGGCGCCACGTCCGGCACCACCGGGGTGGACGCGCTGCTGACCGCTCAGCTGGCAGTCGCGTGGGCGGGCGAGGGTCACGTGGGTGACGCCCGACGGCTCGGCTGGTGGCGCACCGATCTCGTGAGCGAGTTCGGCGGCCTCGACCTGTTGACGCGGCTGCTCCCGGTGACGGCCCCCTGGGCCGCCTTGCAGGCAGTCCGTGAGGCCGCCCGCCGCGTCGACGCCAAGGGGCGCGCCCTGGCGAACGACGCGGACGCCGTCTGCTCGCTCTACCGCCTCGGCTTCGAGATCGACGAACGCGCCGAGGAGCGCCTGCGCGAGCTCAAGCTGTCGGGACAGTCGCCCACCGACGCCTTGCCGGGCCTGGCCGGCGTCATCGCCGCCTGGGATCGCCAGAAGTTCGCCGCCTGGGTGGCGAGCCACGGCAAGACCACGTATGCCGTGGACCCGATCGGCCGGCGCCTCACCGGGGAGCGTCCGGCACCACTGACTGCCCTGGTCGCACGCCTGGTCGCCGGCCTCGTCGACCTGCCCGAGAAGTACCCACTCCCCCACTACCGGAGGGACAAGTGACCCAGGCCGAGACGACCCAGGTGCACACGCGCCTGCTCAAGTGCTCGCTCGAGGTCGAGGACGCCCGCGCCTACTGGCAGCGCACGGCCGCCGTCGGCGTCGACGAGGTCACGCCGGCTCGGGCCTTCGACGAGTACTGGTTCGGTGCGCGCAGCCTCGACACCGTCAAGATCCTGCTCGTCAACTTCCGGGCCCGCTTCGCCGAGTACCCGGCCGCGCTCGCGGTGCTGCAGCGCTGGCCCGCGATGGACCCGCAGACCCGCCGCGTGCTCTGTCACTGGCACCTGCAGCTCTCCGATCCCCTGTACCGCGAGTTCACCGGCGCCTACCTCGTCGAGCGTCACACGCAGATCTGGTCGCAGGTCCGGCGTGACGGCGTGATCGCCTGGGTCGGCCAGCAAGGCCCCGGACGCTGGACGATGAGCACGCGGATCCAGTTCGCCAGCAAGCTCCTGTCCACGGCCCTCGCCGCCGGCCTGGTGACGAGCAACCGCGACCCCCGTCCGCTCGCCTTTCCGACGGTCGGCGACGAGGCGTTGACCTACATGCTGTACCTGCTGCGTCAGGTCGAGTTCGCCGGCACCATCCTGGACAACCGCTACTTCGCCTCTGTCGGCCTTCAAGGCCCCGCGCTCGACGCCCGCCTCCGTGCCCTCGACTCCCTGCGGTTTCGCCGCCAGGGCGATCTCCTCGAGTTCGGGTGGCGCCACCACGACCTCACGGCCTGGGCCGCCGAGCGGCTGTTGTCTGAACCCGGCGCCCGCCTGGGGGGAGCCTCGTCATGACCCAGCCGCTGTTCCCCTCGTCATCGCTCAAAGACACCTTCGCCGCGCTGCGCCGCGACCTCCTGCACGACGATGGTCCGCGGATCAGCACGATGCGAAACTACCGCTTCGCCATCGTGCAGTACGAGCCGTCGCAGGAGTTCGCGCTGCGCGGCGAGGTCCAGCGCCTCGGCGCCGATCTCCGGAGGGGCGGATGGTACGTGTTCTCGATCTCGCTGCGCCGACTCCTGCTCGACCGCATTCGTGCCGAGGGCGACGACTGGCTGCCGCGAGTGATCGATTGGGAGCGCCGCACCAGCGAACGCGACCAGGCTCGCGGCCTCGAGTACCTCAAATCGAAGCTCATTCCGCTGATCGAGGGCCCCGGCGGTCTCGCCGACGAGTGCTCGGCCATGATCCGCCAGCACGTCAAGGATCACCCTGATCAGGTCGATCGCACCCTCGTGCTGATCGGGCGGGCCGGCGCGGTCTATCCGTTCTTCCGGTCCTCAGCGCTGCTGCGGGAACTTAACGGGCGCACGGACAACGTCCCGGTGGTCCTCCTCTATCCGGGCACCCGCCACGGGACCAGCTCTCTCTCTTATATGGGTATCGTCGATCCCGACAATGACTACAGGCCCAGGATCTACTGATGACAACGGCGACCACACTCCGTGACCTCTTCCTGGCCGACGTCACCCGCGATATCCCGCCGGTCGTCTGGTTCAACGAGCAGAGCCCCGAGAAGCTCGCCAGCGAGGTCTCCGAATACATCATCACCGGCGGCTGGAGCGACGGGCACCCGAACAAGCGGCGGATCCCGAACGGCATTCACGAGCACTACGTCAAGCTCCTGCGGGCGATCACCGCCGAGCTCGAAAAGCCAGGCGGCCCGGAGCTCCCGACCTGCTGGATCTCCGGCTTTTACGGCTCGGGCAAGTCCAGCTTCGCCAAGCTCCTCGGCCTCGCGCTCGACGGGGTGGCCCTCCCCGCGCCGGACGGCCGCCCGCTGTCCGAGGCGCTCATCGCCCGTGACACCACCGAGCGGCGCGCCGAGCTGCGCGCGGCATGGGACACATTGCGTCGCAAGATCGACCCGATCGCAGTGGTCTTCGACGTCGCCGGGTCCAACCGCGACGGAGAGCACCTGCACCACACGGCCGTGCGCCTGGTGCAGGAGCGCCTCGGCTACTGCTCCAACGCCATCGTCGCCGACTTCGAGCTCAAGCTCGAGCGCGACGGCGAGTGGTCCCGCTTCGAACAGGTCGCCCAGGAGACTCTCGGCAGGCCGTGGTCCGAGGCCAAGCGACGCAAGTTCGCCGAGGAGGACTTCTCGCTGGTGATGTCGCGGATGTTCCCCAATCATTACGTCGACCCGACGCGATGGTTCGAGGTTCGCGCCGGGACCAACGTCCGCACCGAATCCCCCGACGACGCCGTCAAGGCGATCGGCGACATGCTCCGCCTGCGCCGTCCCGGACGCGACACGACCCTCTTTCTGGTCGTCGACGAGGTCTCTCAACACGTCCTCGCCCACAAGGATCGGCTCGACCGGCTGCGCGCCTTCGCCTCGGCCCTCGGCAGCGGCCTGCGCGGCAAAGCCTGGCTGCTCGCGCTCGGTCAGCAGAAGATCGACGAGGAGGCCGGCGAGACCTTCCTGGTGTGGGCCAAGGACCGCTTCCCGCCGCAGCTACGCATTCACCTGGACGACACCAACATCCGCGACGTGGTCCACCGCCGGATGCTGCAGAAAAATCCCGAAGCCGAGAGGACCCTGCGTGGGCTGTTCGACCGCCACCGCGCGGACCTCAAGTTGTTCGCCTACGGCTGCGAGGCCATCACGCCGGAGGACTTCGTCGAGGTCTACCCCCTGCTCCCGGGATACGTCGACCTCATCCTGAAGATCACCACGCAGATCCGCATCCGGTCCTCGCGCGCGGCCGGCGACGATCAGGCGATCCGCGGGCTGCTCCAGCTCCTCGGCGAGCTGTTCCGCGGCCAGCGGCTCGCCGAGCTGCCGGTCGGCGCGCTCATCACCCTCGACCAGGTCTACGAGGTCCAGCACACCGCCCTCGACTCGGAGACGCAGAGCAGCATGGCGCGGATCCTCGCGCAGTGCGCCGACGACGATTCGGGCCTGCTCGTGCGCGTCGCCAAGGCCGTCGCCATGCTCGAGCAGGTCCAGGACGACCTGCCGACCACGCGTGAGCTAATTGCACAGTGCCTTTACGATCGTCTCGATCGCGGCAGTCAGGTCGGCCAGATCACCGAGGCCCTGGAGACGCTCCGGCAGCGCAACCTCATCAGCTTCTCGGAGAAGCTCGGCTACAAGGTCCAGTCGACCGCCGGGGAGGAGTGGGAGGGCGAGCGCCGCGACATGGGCGTCGGCGGCGAGGCCGTCTCGGAGGCTGTCCAGGAGGCCCTCCGCCACCTCCTCGCCGAGCCCGAGCGCCCCCGCCTGCAAAGCCGCCCGTTCCACTGGAAGAGCGTCTTCTCTGACGGTCAGCGCAACGACGACACCTCGCTCGTCGACCCCCGCGACGATGCGGCCGTCGTCGTCGACCTCCGCTTCCTCACCCAGGACGAGCGCAAGGACACGATCTGGATCCCGCGGAGCAGCGAGCACGCGCTGCAAAATCGCCTCGTGTGGGTCTGCGGCGACCGGGCGCCGATCGTCGAGGTCGCGCGTGAGCTCGGCAAGTCGCGGGCGATGGTGAAGAAGTACGACGCCCGCAAGGAGACGCTTCAGACGGCGCGCCTGCACCTCCTCAACATCGAGAAGGACCGCGCCGAGGCGCTGGAGAAGCGCCTGCGCGACACGATCGCCGATCGCTGGATGGGCGGGCAGATCTACTTCCGCGGCCGCAGCCTGACCCCCGGGGACCTCGGCTCCACCTTCGCCAACGCTCTCCTCGTCGCCGCGGAGCGGGTGCTCCCGGAGATCTTTCCGCACTTCATCACCACCAACCTGACGCCGGCCGAGGCGTTGCAGCCCCTGCGCACCGACCTCGCCGGCATCTCGAGCAAGCTGGTCCAGGAGCTCGGCGTCTTCGAGCTCGACGCCGGTCGCTATGAGCCCGCGTGCTCGGGCCTGGTGCCGCGGCAGATCCGCGAGCGCATCGAGGCCGAGGGCGGGCTCGGGGCGACGACGCTGCTCGCCCGCTTCTGCGGCCCCCCGCACGGCTACACGGTCAACGTCATCAAGGCGTGCGTCGCGGGCCTCCTGCGCGCCGGCAAGATCCGCGTGGTGCGCGAGGGCGGGGTCGAGTTCACGAGCTACGCGCAGTCGGGGGTGCAGGCCGCGTTCGACAAGGACCGCGAGTTTCGCCGCAACTCGTTCTACCCGGCGCAGGTCCCGCCCAATCCTCAGCTGCGCGCCAGGATCTGCAAGCTCCTCGAGCAGCACTTCGGCATCGAGGTCGAGCGCGACGACGGCCTGATCGCCGACGCCGTCGCCGCCCACTTCCCCGAGGCCGCTCGGACGCTGCTCGAGGTCGAGGGCCGCATCGTCGCGTTACCCGGCGTCGAGCCGCCGGTGGTGTTCACGGCCCTGCGCAACGCGCTCGCGGTCGGTATCCGGAACTGCCGGCAGGCGACGCGTACCGTGGAGGCGCTCGGCAAGCACCTCGACGCGCTCGGCGACGGGCTCTCCGCCCTCGCCGAGTACAACGCCGAGCTGACCGACGACGCGCGCAAGGCGGTCGTACGGCTCGTCGAGACGCGAGACCATCACGCGGGGCAACTGCGCGAGGTCGGCCGCCTCGACAGCGCCGGCGAGGCGGCGCTCGCCCGCATCGTCGCGCAGTTGTCGCGCGAGCGGCCGTGGAAGGACATCGCCGCGGTCGACGCGGACGTCCAGGCGCTCCGTGCCGCCTATGTCGAGGAGCGCCGCGCCCGCATCACCTGGCAAGAAGGGCAGGTCGAACAGGCACGCGCGCGCCTGCGCGGCCGCGAAGGCTTCACCCGGCTCGGTAGCGAGGCCGCCCACAAGGTCCTCGGGCCGCTCACGCGCGTCAGCACCAACACCAGCGACACGGCGATCGCCCCGAGCCTGCAGGCGCTTCACGACCCGTTCTTGCTGGCTCTGGCGCGCGCCGAGGCGGACGCCGGCGTGCTCCTGGACGACCTCGTCAGTCAGATCGGCGGATTCGTGATCCGCAAGGTCGACCTCCAGCGCAGCCTGCAGAACCGCGAGCTCAAGACGGAGGCCGAGGTCGAGACGCTCGTCGACGAGATCCGCGAGCAACTGCTCGCCCCTCTGCGAGGCGGCGCCCACGTGCGCATCGTCTAGCCCGGGCCGGTACCTGCCATGTCGATGACCCCCGAGGCCAAGAAGCTGCTCCCCGGCACCATCCGGGCACTGCGTGCCCGTCTGCTCGCGGACCTCGCCGGCAGGACGATGTCGACCTACCAGCTCGGCCTCCGCGCGCAGGACGCGAACCTGGACGAAGAGCACCGTTGCAAGCGCCGCCGGCTCGAGCGCTACCTCGACGAGCAGGTGCGGGCCCAGCCAGGCCGAAGCGAGCGACGCGAAGCCGCTGACTTCCTACGCGAGGTCGAGCAGACGGCCGCCTACACCCTACTTAACCGGCTCGTCGTCCTGCGCATCATGGAGGCGACTGAGCTGCGCCGCCAGCCGCTCCTGACCCTGGGCTGGAGCAGCACGGTCTACAAGACCTTCCGCGACCTCGCGCCCGAGCTCCGCGACGACGAGACCGAGGGGTACGAGCTGCTGCTGCGCCTCGTCTTCGACGAGCTGGCCGGCGAGCTACCCGGCCTATACGGACCTGCGGGCCCGGGCGGCGTCGCCGACCTGATCCCCGTGCCTGCATCGACCCTGCGTCACGTGATCGAGGCGCTCGACCAGCCTGGCCTGGCCTCATGCTGGACCGACGACATGACCCTGGGCTGGATCTACCAGTACTGGAACGACCCCGTGCGCGAGGCGCTCGACGTGAAGATCCGCGACGGCGGGCGGATCGCCCCGCACGAGATCGCCAGCAAGACCCAGATGTTCACCGAGCGCTACATGGTCGACTGGCTGCTGCAGAACAGCCTCGGCCCCCTGTGGCTGGCCATGTGCAAGAAGCACGGCTGGACCGCCGAGGTCGAGGCGGACGGCACGCTCGCGCGGCTCGAGGCGCGTCGCGTCGACTGGCGCGCCCGCCGGGACCGCGGCGAGGTGCCGTTGACCGAGTTGATGCCGCTGCACACCGACGCCGAGCGCCGCTGGGCCTACTACGTGCCGCAGCCGATCCCCGAGGACGCCGTGGCGAACGCCCCCGCGAGCGTCCGCGACCTGAAGATCCTCGACCCTGCCGTCGGCTCCGGGCACTTCCTGGTCGCGGCTTTCGAGCTGCTGGTCGCCCTCTACCGCGAGGAGGCCCGGCACTCCGGCGAGGAGGAGCACGAGCGCTGGACCGACCGCGCGATCGTCGAGCACATCCTCGGCGACAATCTCCACGGCATCGACCTCGATCCGCGCGCCGTGCAGATCGCGGCGGCGGCCCTGTGGCTCAAGGCGCAACAGACCTGCCGCGGCGCGCATCCCCGGACGCTGCACCTGGTCGCGTCGAACCTGCGCCTGGCGAGCCTGCCCAAGGACGACCCCGACCTGGTCGAGCTACGTCAGGTGGTCGAGCGCGAGACGAGTATCCCCGCCGAGCTGACAGACAAGGTGGTCGCCGCGCTCGCGGGCGCCGACCACCTTGGGAGTCTGCTGCAGGTCGACCGCGCCGTCGAGGAGGCGATCGACGAGTACGAGGAGCAGCGTGTGCGCCAGTTCGATGGCGCGGCGCAGGGTGGGCTGTTCACGGGCTTCGCCCAGCCGCAACAGGCGCTGCTCGGCCGTGAAGTGATGAAGGTCAACATCCTCGATCGCCTCGAGGAATTTCTAAAGCGGCATTCTGGCGGCGATGACCTCGGGCTGCGCTTGCACGGCGAGCAGCTCGCCGCGGGCGTGCGCTTTGTTCGGATGGTGCGCGAGGGGACCTACGATCTGGTGATCGGCAACCCGCCGTACCAGGGCACGGCGAAGATGCAGGACGTCAGGTACGTCCAGCGGATCTACGGAAAGGGTAAGGCAGACCTGTATGCAGCATTCCTGATCCGCGGGCTACAACTTGCGCGAGAGGGCGGGATGTCCGCGCTCCTGACGATGCGCAACTGGATGTTCATCAAGCAGTACAAGGAACTCCGGGCATGGCTCTTGAGCAACCACGACTTGCGCGCGATCGGGGACTTCGCCATCGGGGCCTTCGACGAAGTGCCGAACGACGTGCTCAGCGTCGTCGTCAGTGTATTTCGTAAGGCCGATCCAGTCTCGGTCGCAAGTGTCGCTGCTATGCCTTCGCCGATCGACGATCGTTCCTATGACCGCGAAAGGACTCAGCGCAAACGTGCAGCAACCCTGGCGCAGATCGGACGACATGAGTTCGTCCCGACGACTCTTAAGGTCGTGCCCGAGTGGCCCCTCGTGTACTGGTGGTCCCCTGCTTTCCGCGCTCGGTATGTAGAGTTTCCGAAACTTGGTGAAAGCGCACAAGTTCGCAATGGGATGTCAACCCAGAATAATGAAAGGTTCCTGCGTAGTGCTTGGGAGATACTCCCGTCAGCGCTGTACTTGGGCGTCGGTGAGTTCATCAAATGCCCAAGAGAAGACTGGGCGTTATACATCAAAGGAGGCGAGGGGCGCGCCTGGCTAGAGGACGCGCGAGACGCTGTTCGCTGGACGAACTTCGCACTTGAAGTGAAGGTGTTCAACGAACAGATGTACGGCGCTCACTCTCGGACTGTAAAAAACGAGGCTCTCTATTTTCGTCTTGGCGTAGCGTTTACACTGATTGGAAATACGTTCGCTGCACGTTCTCACAGGTATAGGAGCGTCTTCGGCCACATGGGCGCATCCGTCTTCCCCGGAGAAGCTCAGCGGTCGGACACCACCTGCCTGCTCAATAGCGCATCTGCACGCCAAGTGCTCTACTCGCTCAATCCAAGTCTTCATTTTCTTGTTGGTGACGTGAATCGCCTACCACTGTTCCCGATCGACGGCTCCAACGAGGTCTTCGCTACCCTTGAGCGAGCCTTCACAGCCCACGAATCGCACCGGGAACCTTCGATTGAATTTCGTCGCCCGGGTCCTTCGCCATGGCGTCACGCCCAGGGTTGGGCGCAGCAGGCCGTGGATCGACCGGAAGGGTACCCACTCCCCGCCTACGAGGAGGGACTCGACCCCGAGCCTGCGATCGATCACCTGTCGTTCGCCCTGGGTGTCGCGCTGGGTCGCTACGGACCCAGCGGGGAGGGCATCCTCGTGCCAGCCAGGGACGACCTGTCGCACGCATTGCCGGCGGGAATTCTCTTCATCAACACCACGCTCGACAGCAACGACCTTCGCGACAGCCTGCGCGAGACTGCCGCCCGGCCGTTGCTGGACGCATGGCGGCAATACGGCCCGGAGATCAAGCCTGGCGGCGAGCTCCGGGATTTCCTCGCCACCGAGTTCTTCGAACACCACCGGAAGCAGTACGAGAACCGGCCGATCCACTGGCCGCTGTCGTCCGAGCAGCGCAGCTTCGTCGCCTGGGTCACGATCCACCGCTGGGACGCGTCGACGCTGCGGGTCCTGCTCGCCGATCATCTGCAGCCGGCACTGAACGACATCGAGGGCGAGTTGCGCGACATTCGTGCCGCCCAGGTCAGCGGCGACAAGAAGGCCGTCAAGGCCGCCGAGAAGCGGCTGGCGAAGGTCAAGGCCGCCCGGGTCGAGCTGCAGGAGTTCATCGCGGCGGTGGAGCAGTGCGCCGAGAAGGGTCCGCCGCCGCCCGACCCGAAGCGCCCCGAGCGCGAGGTCGACGCCCGGTACGACCCCGACCTCGACGACGGCGTGATGATCAACGCCGCCGCGCTGTGGCCGCTGTTTCCCGTGAAGCAGTGGAAGGAGCCGCGCAAGTGGTGGAAGGAGCTCGCCAGCCCCGACCCGAAGAAGAACTACGACTGGTCGCACCTGGCCATGCGCTACTGGCCGACCCGCGTCGACGAGCGGTGCAGGATCGATCCGTCGCTGGCCGTCGCGCACGGCTGCTTCTGGCGGTACCATCCGCCGCGGGCCTGGGCCTGGGAGCTGCGCCTGCAGGACGAGATCGGGCCCGAGTTTCGCATCGTCGAGGACCCTTACCGCGGGGACGGCGGCCACGAGGCGCACCGCTCGCTGTTCCTCCTCGACCATCCAGTCGACGCCCTGGCGATCGTCGAGAAGGAGATCCTCCGGCGCACGCGCAAGCAGCAGCGCTTTCAGGAGGAGCTCCGGCTCCTCGAACCTGGCCTCTGGTCCGCGGTCCCGGACCAATGCTGGGCGCTCGAGCTGCGGATCATCAAGCGCTACCGCAAGATCTTGCAGAAGCAGCTCCTCGGCTCGGTCTGGGGCGAATTGAAGGAGTTTTGTCTGCTCGCTCCCGACGAGGTCGCGGCGCGTACCGAATTCATGGCGGACAACCCGAGGCCCGTCCGGCGCCGGCAACAGCTGCTTGAGGCAGCCCTGGACTTCGTATTCGACGATGAAGATGACGATCTCGACGCGGAAGAGGTCGAGGCAGACTCGGGCGAAGCCGAGGACGGAGACGACGAATGATCGCTACGCTGGGTCCGGTCTCACGGGCGCTCGAGGAGGAGCTGCGTTCCTGCGTGAATCGCGGCGGGCTGGTGCTCTGGCTCGACGCGGACGCGGTGTACACCGGCCTCGCGCAGCGGCTCATCGCCCTACGAGCCGCCGGGGAGCTCCCCTATGAGGTGAAGGCGTATCGTGGCAGTCACGTCGAGCTGATGCTGGCGCTAGAGGACCTCGCGGACGGGGCTGACAAACCCGCGCTGGTGATCCACCTGCCCGGCTTTAATAAAGACAGCATCCGGCTGTCCCCCCTGCTCGAGCTGTCGCTGGCGGGCACCCACTACCTACGCGCGCTGCCCACGTTGATCACGACCGCCGCGGCCGGGCTGGCCGCGCCGGACGCCATCGAGGCGTTCTGCCGCAAGGACGGCCTTACCCTCGAGCGCGCCGACGCCTGGCTCGCCGCGCAATCGCAGGCCAGCACGATCGGGCTGCGCGGACAGCTCGGGCTGCTCCGTCTGCCGGCGCTCCTGGACGACCTGCTCGCCGGCGGCCCCATCTCCGACAAGCTCACCGCCCCGGACGCGCTGGTGAGCTTCTGGGAGCACCTGGAGGCCGCCATAGGCCTGCCGGCGCAGTGGCGCGACGCGTGCCCGCCGCCGGAGCCGCGGGCGCACGCGGAGGACGTGGCCTTCATTGTCGCGAGCTGGGCTCTCGCGGTCGAGTACGTCGACGACTTGCGCCGGCCGCCGCGTGACCCGCTGCTGTCGGCGGTCCCGGGCTTGCCGCGCGCGGTGGTCGACGCCGGCCGCGGGCTCGCCGTGCACCTGCGCGAGCGCCATCGAGCGTTCTATCAGCGGACCGCCGCCGAGGCCGAGGCCATGTTGCACGAGGAGGTGAAGCTCGCGCGCGCCGAGGACCTCGGCAAGATCGACACCTTCGAGTTCGAGGAGCGCAAGGTGTTCCAGGCCGCGCTCACGGCCGTGGGCGAGCAGCGCTGGGACGTCGCGATCGCGTGGGCGAGGGAGCGCCTCGACGGATCTTCGTTCTGGATCGAGGTCGGCCGGGCCATGCGCAAGTCGGCCTGGCAGCTCGCGCAGCAGGCGGCCTGCCTCGGCCAGGCGATCACCGCCGCCGGGCCCTCGCTCGCGGCGGACTCGCTCGAGTCAGCGCTCGCACGCTACGTCGCGCACGGCGCCGCGGTCGACCAGGCGCATCGCGCCCTCGAACAGGGCTGGCAGGCCGCCAATGACCCGCAGCTGCCCGAGTACGACACACTTCGCGCCCGGGTCCATGGCCTGCGCGAGCTGTGGCACACCTGGGCCGACGCGTGGGCGCGGGACTTCGGCGCGCTGTGCCACCGGCTGGGCTTCTTGCCGCCCAGGGCGCTGCAGCAGCGCACTCTGTTCGACGAGGTTGTCCGGCCGCTCGTCCACCCGTCCGAGGTGACCGCGCTGTTCCTCGTCGACGCCCTGCGCTTCGAGATGGCAATGGAGCTGCGGGCGGCGATCGAAGATCTGCCAGGCACGACGGTCGAGTTGCACGCGCGTCTCGCCGAGCTACCGACGGTCACCGCGGTGGGGATGAACGCGCTCGCGCCTGTCAACGAGCAAGGCAAGCTGCGACCGGCGATCGTCGACGGAGCGATCGTCGGCTTCTCCCGCGGGGAGTATCGTGTCCACGACCCGGAGACCCGTCGCCGGGCGATGCAAGATCGGGTGGGCGGCGCGACCTGCAAGAGCCTCACGCTGACCGAGGTGCTGAGCCGCGGCGCCGCCTCGCTCCGGGGGTCGATCAAGACCACACGCCTGGTGGTCGTCCACGTCGAGGAGATCGACAGCGCTGGGGAAAAGGGCGTGGGCCTGACCGCGTTCGGCCCGGCCCTCCAGCGGCTGAAGGCGGCGTGGCGCATGCTCTGGGAGGCGAACGTACGGCGCTTCGTGATCACCGCCGACCACGGCTTTCTGCTCCTGGACGACACGATCCGCGAGGCTCAGACCCACGGCCGGAGGATCGATCCGTGGCGGCGGCACGCGCTCTCCACGGACGCCGCCGACAACCGCGACGAGCTGCGTGTGCCGCTCGACCAGCTCGGCTACGACAACGTCGCTGGCCTCCAGCTGATGATGCCCGCGAGCACCGCGGTCTTCGACACCGGCCGGCGCGCCCTGAGCTTCGTCCACGGCGGCAACAGCCTGCAGGAGCGCGTGATCCCGGTGCTGACGATCCAGCACAAGATCCCCGCCGGCGGCGACACGGTGACGTACAGGATCCTCGCCACGGCCGGCGACGACGACGGCGACCTGCACACCATCCGCGGCCGGATCGAGGCGCTGGCCCAGCGCACGCTGGAGTTCGGCGGCCGACGCCAGCTCGACCTGGCGCTGCGGGTCACCGACGCCGCGGACGTGCTGGTGGAGGTCTCACAGATCCGCGGTGGCGCGACCCTGCGCGGGGGCTCGCTGCTCGCCAACGTCGGGGAGGACTTCGAAGTGTTCTTCCGGCTCTCCGGGCCCGCCGAGGCGCGCGTGCTGGTGGCGCTGCATCACCCGGCCTTCGAAGCCGAGGTCGAGGCTTGCGAGGTGAAGGGGCGCTTCGCCGTCTCCGCTCTGCGCGTTCGCCCCGCGGAGCCCGCGAACGGGCCCGATACCGAGGCCCGGCGTCCGGCGACCACCACGGCGCCGGCCGCCAGTTCCGGCCGGGAGTGGCTGCAGAGCCTGCCCGACGGGCCGGAGCGTCGCCTGTTCGAGCACCTCGCGGTGCACGGTGTCGTCAGCGAGGAGCAGGCGATCGCCATCTTCGGCAACGCCCGCGCCTTGCGGCGCTTCGCCGCCAACTTCGAGAGCTTCACCGTCAAGGTCCCCTTCGTCGTGCGGATCGACAGCATCGCCGGGACCAGGCGCTACGTGCGTGAGGGACACGGCCAATGAGCACACTGACCCAGCGAGACGTCCAGCACATCTTCGAGGCGCTGCGTAAGGGCCTGGTCCCCGAGCGCGGCATCGACACCTTCGCGGAGGGCATCGACAAGCCGCGGGGCGAGGTGCATCGCCAGCTCGAGCTCGCCGCCAGCGGCGAGGGCACGATCAAATTCCTGCGCGGCGGCTACGGCTGCGGCAAGACCTTCATGGCCCGGCTCGCCGCCCTGGACGCCCAGGCCCGCGGCTTCGCGACCAGCTTTGTCGTCGTCTCGGATAACGACCTGCACTTTCACCGCTTCGACGATGTCTACCGCAAGGTCATGATGGAGCTGTCGACCTCGGCAAGCCCGCGCGGCGCCCTGGGCGACATCCTCGACCGCTGGATCGGCAAGATCGAGCAAGGCCTGATCGACGGAGGAGAGGACGAGAATGCGGAGGGCTTCGACGCCAAGGTCCGCAAGCGCCTCGACGACGACCTCGTCGGCGAGACCCGCGGCCAGGCCCCGCAGGACTTCGTGCGGGTCCTCCAGACCATCTTCGACCTGAAGCAGAAGGGCGAGATCTCCGAGGCGGGCTCGCTGATCTCCTGGCTGTCCGGCAGCGGGAACGTCAGCGCGTCGGTCAAGAAGCTCGCCCAGATCAAGGGCGACATCGGCAGCCGCGACGCGCTCGACTACCTCCGGGGCACCGTCGAGATCGTCAAGGCCGCCGGTTACAAGGGCCTCGTGATCGTCATCGACGAAGCCGAGACCATCCTGCGCATGCGCAAAGACTCGCGCCACAAGTCGCTCAACGGCATCCGCCAGATAGCGGACGCGGCCAACTCGTACCACGGCCTCCTGTGGCTGTTCACGGGCACCCCGGACTTCTTCGACTCTCGCCACGGCGTCGCCGGCCTCGCACCACTACACGACCGCATCCGCTTCCTCAAGCAGGGCCGCTTCGCCAGTACGCGCCAGGCCCAGCTCGAGCTGACCCCCTTCGACGCCTCACGCCTGCGTGCAGTCGCTATTCGCCTGCGCGAGATTTTTCCCGCCAGCGACCGAACGCAGCTGCTCGCGCGGGTGAGCGACACGTTCATCGACCGCCTGGTCGTTCAGGTGACCGCCGGTTTCAAGGGAGACGTCGGTGTCGTCCCGCGCCAGTTCCTCCGCGAGTTCGTCACGCAGATGGACCTCGTCGACGAGAATCCCGACTACGACCCGATGACCGAGTACGGGTTTAGCCCAGCCGCGCTCAGCCCCGAGGAGGAGCTGGCGCTCGCCGGTCAGCCGTACGTCCCCGAGGACGCCGACGAGGGTCTCATCCCACAAGAGGACGTGTTTTGAGCGTCTTCGCCAGGCTCGTCCCCCGCCTGCAGGAGGCGATCGTCGCCCGCCTGGGCTGGACCAGCCTGCGGCCCGTGCAGGAGGCCGCCGGTGAGGCCCTGCTGGCTGGCATGAACGCCATCGTCCTCGCGCCGACCGCGGGCGGGAAGACCGAGGCGGCGGTCTTCCCGACGCTCTCGCTCCTCCTGGAGAACCCCGCTGCCGGCGTCAGCGCCCTGTACATCGCTCCGATCAAGGCGCTGCTCAACAACCAGAGCGAGCGCCTGGGCGGGTACACCGAGATGGTCGGCCTTCGCCGGTTCGTGTGGCACGGGGACACCACCAGTCACGAGCGCCGCGCGTTCCTGCGAGAACCCGCCGAGCTGCTGATGACCACGCCCGAGTCGCTCGAGGTGATGCTGGTCTCCGAGCGAGTCGACGCCGCGTCGTTGTTCGCCGAACTACGGATCGTGATCATCGACGAGATCCACGCGCTCGCCGGCAGCGACCGCGGTGCCCACCTCCTCAGCGTGCTCGAGCGCTTGGCGCGGTTCTCCCGCCACGACGTCCAGCGCGTCGGCCTGAGCGCGACCGTCGGCAACCCGCAGGCGATCCTCGGCTGGCTGCAAGGGACCTCGAAGCGTCCGGCGACGGTCGTCGATCCACCCAAGGTGGCGACGAAACGTCAGCTCTTGATCGTTCACCGCCCGGAGCTATCGGAGCTGGCGCGTGACGCTGCGAAGGTCGCACGGGGGAGCAAGAGCCTGTTCTTCTGTCAGTCGCGGTCGGTCACTGAAGCCGTGGCCGAACACATGCGTCGGGCCGGGACGACCGTGTTCGTGCACCACAGCGCCGTCTCGCTCGAGGAGCGCACGCACGCCGAGGCCCAATTTCACCACGGCACCGACGCGTGCATCGTCTGCACCTCCACGCTGGAGCTCGGGATCGACGTCGGCGATCTCGATCGCGTGCTCCAGGCCGAGGCGCCCGACACAGTGTCGTCCTTCCTGCAGCGCATGGGCCGCACTGGCCGTCGTGCCGGCCAGGTCGGCAACACGACCTTCTTCTGCGAGACTTCCGAGGCCGTCATCCAGGCGATCGCACTGATCGAGCTGGCCAAGGCCGGCTGGGTCGAGTCGGTCGAGCTCGGCGACCGCTGCTGGCCGGTGCTGGTCCACCAGATCCTCGCCATGTCGCTCGCGGCCGATGGGGTCCCGCCCGAAGAGGCGTGGACGCACCTCTCCGGCCTCGCGGACTTTCGCGGGATCCACCGCGCGGAGTTCGATCGCCTGATCGCCTGGATGATCCGCGACCAGTCGCTCGTGCTGTTGGACGGCCGCCTGCTCATAGGTCCCAAGGCCGAACGTCGGTTTGGTCGACGCAACTTCATGGAGCTGTACGCGGTGTTCTCGAGCCCGCAGAGTTACAGCGTCGAGACAGCCGCGAGGGCGCCGCTCGGCACTCTCTCGCAGGGCTTCGTCGATCGGCTCGTCGAGGGCGTGAGCTGCTTCCTGCTCGGCGGTCGCGCCTGGTCCGTGGTGCGGATTGTCCACCCCGACCGGCAGATCGTCGTCGAAGCCGCACCCCGTGGAGGCAAGCCGACCTGGGGTGGGTTCTTGCCGCAATTCCTGGGTTTCGATGTCTGTCAGCGTGTCCGCCAGATCGTGACCTCGGACACCGCCTACGGCTATCTCGGACCCGAGGCCGCGCAGGTGCTCGCCGAGGCGCGAGCGGACAGGGCCGGCATCACGGCCGGTCCGCGCGGCGGAATCTTCGTCGGCCATGACGAGATCCGGTGGTGGACTTACGCTGGCGGTCGAATCAACGGAACCCTTCGTTACGCGATCGAAGCCCTCGGCACCGAGTGGAAGATCGTTCCGGACAACTACGGGCTCACGATCCGCGGCGAGGGCCTTACCGCCCATGCGTTCGGCGCGATCCTCGATCAGATCGAAGACCCCGAGATCTGGGAGAACGAGGCTCTGTGGCAGAACGTCGCCGAGATGCTGCCGAACTATCGGCTCACCAAGTTCCAGCCGCTCATGCCCCCCTGGGTCGAGCGCGAGGTGATCGCCGGCCACCTCCTCGACGTCGCCGGCGCCTGGCGCTGGCTCTCGCAGGCCGTCGACGAGGGTGCGCCGGCCCAGGCCCGCGAGGGGCGCGTGCCCGCAGCGGTCGGCGTTCCGACCCAGCAAGACCTCGAGAAACTCCGAGCGCCCCCCGCCGCCCCCGGGAGCGGCCCACCGATCCCCCGCGACCCCACCCGCCCGATCCGGTGGGTCACCACCGAGACAGACCTCCACGCCCTTTGCGAGGCGCTTCGGTCCGAGCCGTTCATCGGACTCGACGTCGAGACCACGCTACAGAGTCGCACGCTCTGCCTGATCCAGATCGCCGCCAGGTCGGAGACCTACCTGGTCGACGCGATGTCGATCCCGGATCTGTTTCCCCTCGCCGACGTTCTCGGCGACCCTGCCGTGGTCAAGGTGATCCATAACGCCACCTTCGAGCGCTCGGTACTCAGCCGCCACGGGTTCACGATCTCTGGCGTGCTCGACACCTTGTACGTGTCCCGCAAGGTCCGCGGCGCTCGCATCGACGGCGGCCACAGCCTGAAGGCGGTCTGCGACCGTGAACTCGGCCTCTTGCTAGACAAGTCCGAGCAGGTCAGCGACTGGTCCCGACGCCCCCTCAGCGAGCGCCAGGTGGCTTATGCGGCGCTGGACGCCGAGGTGCTACTCCAACTCTATATCCGCTTCGGTCGACCTCACGTCACGCCAGAGATACAGAACTTGGAGCTTAATTACGGTGGGCGCTGATCATCGGCGCTCTTGAAATGGTTAGATTTGAGGGACACTTCTAAAGCCGCCTCGCGATATTGCAAATAGGGCGAAGCGACTTGCGCACTTTGCAGCAGACGATTGATGAATTTCCGCATCTATCGATTTCCGACCGTCGGCCCAGTCGCAAATACTCTTCACAAGAATCCAAGGCACCTGGGTGTCCCAAGCTGCAGCATATAAGCCGGCCCCCTCCATCTCACCTCCGACGGCTTCAGGTTCGAGAGAGTGGAGACGCTGTCGAAATTCGAGATTATCAATCAGGAAATCACCAGACATAATGAGACCAAAATCAATTTTACTCTCGCTCCAGTGCTGAGCAGACTCTCGAAATCTCCCAAGCATCCAACGCGAAGCATCTACTCGGCCTCCGCGATGCACAATCTTCGGAGAACCATCGGGCGCGGTGCCTATACGACACGGAGTGTAATGGTGTAATCTTGTGGACACAAGGACATCCCCAATTGTTTGTCGACGGGGATCGACTCCGAAGGCAATACCTACCATGATCACAACCTTCGGCCGAATCTCCGAAATCGCAGTCCTCACAGTCAGGAGCGAACCTCCGGGAGTGGAGATTCCCATCTCCGAACGCACAGCATATACATTCGTGCGTGAGATTTCCCCAAGATAGGAGTAAGTGTTTCGCAAAAACAGCGGCCGATCAATGTGCCCCGTCAACGTTTTCGCCTGCTCATACAATTCGCGAGCTTCGATGGTTGTCGCGGTCACCAGTAACACGTCACAAACTGGGAGTTCTCTCCCGTCGTCTGTCGTCTCGATCGCTGTGCGTGCCGCATCCGCTCGATCGGAAATAAATAACTGACTTGTCGCGTCGATATCCTTCGCGCGTCCTGGTCGATCTCTTTTAAGATCCTCGAAAAATTGCGCATCGATCAAATTCCGACTGACTGAACTCGCAATGAGCGCATGGATAATCTCTGCAAGAGAAACGGCCTTGCCAGGTAAGAATGGCTCGATAGCCTGCATCCTCGGATTAAAGTACACCCACGCGCGGACTTCCCAGGCATCAACGAACAAAGAAACCATCAAAGCATAGAGCTTTAGTAGCCGCGAATCACTCCGAGCGTCACCGGAATGAGATTGTGAATCTCTACCAGACCGCCGCTCTGGATGGTCCGTACGTTGACCGATGTGGGCAGTGGCCGAGTCCCCCTGAGATACGTTGATTTGGTTGCCGATATTAACGTTTGTCTGAACTGGTCGACTAACGAGACCCGAAGGCCGCATCATTTCTGCATCCGTCCGCGTCTCAAAGTCAGGGTCAGGGTTAGGAGGAGGGCCACCGTCCTCGGGATCTGCCATCCCATTTATCGCAACAGTCGAGTCGTCACCTTGCGTTAGATTCACCTGATTGCGGACATTCTTATTAATCTGTGCGGTCATGGTACAGGTGCCTGATTTGCGTTAACCGTTCCATGGTCACCTTGTTTGACATTGGTTTGGGTTCCGATATTTTCGTTGTACTGTCCCCCCACAAATTGTCTTTCGACGACGGTGATATTTCCACGGGCATCTCGGTAGGCGTCCACGTTATATCCCATTCGCGCGACTCCACTAAGCACAGCTGTGATCACCTCAGAATGTATGGTCGAGAGCGCAGCTCGGAATTCCGAGGATTCAAATACGCCGACCGGCATCGGATGGGAGTGGCGTTCCCTCCAATTCGAAATCCTGGTTGTGTGCCCGATCCAGCGATTCCCAGAGATCTTGGCCAGTTCCTCGCGCTCAGAGCGTTCGGATTCTTGGCGCTCTTTTCGGTCAAAAAGATCAGCAAGCTCGGTTTTCTCAGGCACTGATTCAAGTGGATCTTCCTGTCGTTTGATTGCGTCACGCCATTTTGCGAGAGCCTCTGCGATGGTCCATTTTATCGGGGGGCGGGTCTTAAAGAATCTCTTAACGGCGGCGAAAGATGATGGCACGTCGTCTCGAAGACGCATGTGTGTACGAATTCGTTCCCTGAGTATCTGTTTCGAGCCGATTGGGGGACCGAGGGTTACCACGATCTCTTCAAACGAAGCCGAGGTCGATGCCTGTAAAAACCGCAGGGCCACGGTTACCAGTGTGAGATGTTCGGGTAAGTATACTTGAACAGCGAAGTAGACACGGCCGCTCGCGTCTGGGTCGCCGTTCTCATGTCTCATGTCCTCCAATGTGACCAATTCGCTGTACGAAGACGTTCGCGAATCTGAAACAAACAGTCGCGGCTGGCCCTTGTCGTCTAGCCATTTGCTGTTAGCCCGGATTTCGTCTGAGTCAACAATGACCAGGTTTCCTGTATGAATGATGCATCGAGAGACTCCTCGGCAGAGGCCGGAAGCCACCTGTTGTACAGTTGATTGCAGTGCCTTGGTCAAACTTGCCATATCACGGGGCGCCGCCTTGTTGATTTTCTCCGTGGAGGACTTCTCAGTAGAGGTCGATGTGGCAGAACTCGGCGGGCAAACATAGATATTGCGAGCCTGAACCCACCCAAGTCCCGGAAGCGGATCGCTGGAGATTCCCCTGGCGAGAAAGATTGGAACTCTGTTTGGGTGGAGGATGCCAGAACCGATAGCTATTTGTACCAACCCTCCTTCGGTCAGGGTTTGGAATGCTGGACAATGGGCGGACAAAGGGGTGCCCGCGTCGAGCAGCGTTTCAATATATCTTGCCTTGATTGCGGCGACCTGTCGGCCTAATTCAGACTTGGGCCGATACAAAAATGCGCATGCAATACCAGCAATAATGCTAATAATGCTACTCCCCGAGAAGTAGAGCACGGCAGATCCGACGAACAACAAAATCAGGGTGGCTATGCCAGCACGCTTTAACCTGGGTTCGGGAGTACCGTCACAAGCGGTCTTAATCTCTGCTGCACAACCCCACAGGATCTCGCACAGCCTGTGATAGTCAATGAGGGTGGAATGCCCTAGGTTGTTGCACGGAAGGGGATCGATTCTGGGTAGAAGGTCCAAACTGGGAAACTTGGGATCGGCAATGGCCGCCGCGGCAATACGCGAAGTCATCGCGTAATGCACCCGCTTCAACTCCTCCTCGTGCACCGCAGAATTCGGCACCTGTGTAATGACAGTCGAATCAAATGCCGTGACATTGCTAGCGTTGTCCATGTTGGATTGTCCTGGGTGCGAGAGTGTTTTTCATGTGCAACCGGCATGGAGAACCGATCAGCTTTATTGTTCCGCGGAGAGCGCCATTTGCGTGCGCAAAATCACACCTTTCGATACCGAGACAAGATAACCTCGCTGCAACCCGAAATTTGACATGGCAGAGGCTGCCATGAGCGCGACTCACACGAGCACTGCGATGCATGTCCGAGGGCACCGTGGTGGAGATTAGAGCATTTCCGCCCATGGGGTCAAGGGCCGGTTCAGCCAGCCCGCAAGGCACTCGGTCGCCACGAAGACGATGGTCTTCCGGCCGACCTCAAACGCCCTGACCCGTGGCAGCCAGGCGGAGTTTATTCCGAGGGCTCAACGCACTGCGCCTACGGTCTGGCCTGACCGGCCTGGCCGAAAAACAGAACGGTATTGGGGTCAGACGGCGTCCTCGTCCTCGAGCGCGAGGTCTCACTCACGCCCTCCAAGCGCTCACGAAATTCCGGAGAGCGCAGCGTCGTGAGCACAGCATCAGGGGGGTCACACTGAGCGGGTGCTGATCATCGGACGGGCCGCGTGCGTCGTCTCCTGCTCTGCGGCAGCTCGAGCTGGATGAACACGTTGCCCGCGGAGCCTCCGGAGACCACGTCGCCGTCCATGGTGGTACGCGAGAACAGAACGAAGTTCTCGTACTCGACATCGAGGAGCAGGTCGAGCACGGCGTCGCCGCTGAAGTGCTGGAGGGCCGCTGGGGGACAGGGACGCAACACCGTTCTCCGTGCTCCCGCCAGACCACCGTGGTACCGTGCGCGTCGATGATCGACGCGGAAGTTCAGCGCTTGCTTGCGGAGGCGAAGGTTCTCCGCGCTCGTGGCGAGAAAGGACCCGCGCTCGCGCTGCTCGACCGCCTGTTGGCGGTCGAGATGCTGCCCGAGGCGGTCTATCTGCGCGGCGTGGTCGAGGCAATGCCGGACGGCGGCGAGGCACCGCCGACGGCTCTCGTCGGGGGGGATGCCATGAAGCCCCTCGACGATGATCTCATCGGGCTGGTGACGGCGTGGCACGACGGGGCGCTCGTGCTGCGCTGGGACTGGCCGGGCGGGGCGCGCGAGCTGCGGGTCGCCGTATGGACGGAAGGGGCCGCGCTGACGGACCGGGAGATCGAGGCCGGGGCATCCCCGGCGTACGAGGGGGAGTTCAAGCGGCGCGGGTTCTACGTCGTCACGCCGCGGACGCGCCACGCCGCGGTCTTCGTGCGGATCTCGCGGTGCCACGGCGGGGAGTGCCTGGCGACGCACCGCGTCGAGGTGCCGCGCCCGGCCGTGCGTTGGGCGGTACGCGTCGAGCCGCGACCCGGGGCGACGCCGCAGCGGTTCATCGAGCTCCGCGGGCCCGACATGCGCCTGACGGATCTCCGGCTGATCCGCTCCGCGGAGTACGTCGCGCTGCGACCCGGGGAAGGGACCTGCGTCGAACGACTCCGCGAGCTCACGCTCACCGCCGGGCGGGCGACCATCGCGCTGTCGCACCCGCCAACCGGGGAGCTCCTCCGGCTGTTCCCGGGCGACGCGGACCACCGCCGGGGCGTGTGGTTCCTGTCCGAGGCCGGCCGCGATCGGGACGTCGCATGAGCCCGACCTGTCCGCACTGCTTTCGTGGGTACTCGCTGCGCGAGACGCCGTTTCGTTGCGCGAACTGTGCGTTCGAGGTCGACGCGGTCTACGCGAGGGAGTGGGGCGACAGCCACCCGCGGCCCCGCATCCTCCGGCCCGGACCGCGGCTGTTCGCCGCCAACGGGCTGGCGTGCGACCGCTGCAAAAGGACAGCGAGCGTCCGCGTGTGCCCGCACTGCCACGAGGAGCTTCCGCCGCGGCGGGACAGCGATCGAGATCGGGTCATCGCCATCGTAGGGTCGGTGGGCGCCGGTAAGAGCCACTACATCACCGCGGTCGTGGAGCGCTTGATCCAGATCGGCCCGGGCCTCGGCTTCACGTGCTTTGCCGCGACCGACACGACCCGCAAACGCTTCGCGGAAGAGTTCGAAAGACCCATCGCAGCGGGTCTGGCCATCGCCGCGACCTCGACCGCCACGCACGTGAGCGCGACGGTCCGCCAGCCGCTCATCTTCACGCTGGATCCGTCGCGCGAAAGCGACGGCCGCATGCGTTGCAGCATGCACTTGATCTTCTTCGACATGGCGGGCGAGGACATCGGATCGATCGACCGCCTCTCCCTGATCGGCCGGTACCTCCTCGGCGCCGCCGGGATCCTCGTGATCGTCGATCCCCAGCAGCTCGACGGCGTGCGCCGGCGGCGACCCGCGGCCGGGCTCCTGCCCAGCGACCCCGCGACCAGGCACGTCCTCCCACGGGTCACCCAGCTGTTGCGGTCGGCCACCGGCGCCCGCGGACCGCTCGACATCCCGCTGGCTGTCGTCCTGTCCAAGCTCGACACGATCCTCGACCTCCTCGGGCCATGGTCGTCGCTCCACCACGCGGCCGACCACGGCCGCTTCCCGGACAGCGACTACGGCCACAACGTCGACAGCGAGCTGCGGGCGCACCTCCGCGAATGGGGCGACGAATGGCTGCTCCACGGGGTCGCCAGCGACTACCCGCGCGCGCGGTTCTTCGCGGTCTCGGCGCTGGGCGGAGCGCCGCAAAAGGGGCGCCTGCTGCACGCGCCGTTGCCGCGGCGGATCGAGGATCCGATCCTGTGGGTGATGCAGCAGGACGGCGTGCTCCGGGAGGGTCGCCGATGAAGCTGCAACAGGCGCACTACACCTCGTGCCTGCACGGGATCACGGGGACACCGGGCTTTCAGATCCAGACCTGCACGCCCGGCCTCCGCGACAGCGCGGAGCGGATCGGGGCCGCCTGCAGCTACGCCGCGCCGCTGTCCCTGCTGCGCGTCAAGGACGCTGCCCACGTCGAGTTCCCGGTGCGCCTGCGCTACGAGGTCGACGGCGCGGGCGGGTGGCTGCTCGGACGCGTGGTCTACCGCGGGCTGGACGCCACCGGCCAGCGCCTCGGCAACTACTTCGGCCATGTGTTGACCGCAGACGAGCCGCTGCGAGGACGCTGGGCGGTGGACGCCGCGGCGTGGCCCGGGTGGACGAGCCGCCCGGCGCCTGGCAGCGAACTCGGCGCCCCGCCCGCGCTCGCCGAGCTCGCCGCGGACGCGCTGTTCCCCGAAGACACGGCGGTGCCGGCCTGGATCTCGGCCTTCGCGGCGGCCGGCGAGGCGCGCCCGGCGGTGATCGCGGCGATCGTCGACGCGATCCGCGAGTACGCGTCTAGCCGGCGTCCGGCACTCGTCCGCGCCGATTCGGGGGACTGCGTCGCCTGGATCGCGGCGGCTACGCGCGTGTTCCCGTGGCATCTCGCCGCGCAGATCGGGTTCTGCAGCTACCAGGCGCGCCCGCGCGGCATGCTGCAGCTCAACGCGACGACCGACGACGCGGGGTTCGAGTTCACCGAGCGGGACCGCCGGTCTTTGTACGCGGTGATCGACGCGCGGGCCGTTGATCCGCCGCCCGGCGGCCGGCGGAGCCGGTTCGCGGGCTGGGCGAGCGCCGCGATCGCCCGCGAGCCCGCGCGGTTGACTCGATTCCACGCGTTCGCGGCGGGCGACGTCGCGGGCTTAGCGATGGACGAGCTCGACGCGGCGGTCGCGGCCTTCGAGATGGCGGAGGGCACGGGCGTCGACCCGGCCGCGCTCGCGTGGGCGGTTCGGCGGGTCGCGGATCGACGATTCATCGACCTGTGCCGCGTGTCCGGGTCGGCGACAGCCCGCGCGGCCGAGCCAGACGACTGGGCCGGGGTCGTCGGGCGGCTGGTCCGCCTAGCCCAGGGATCCGCGGAGATCGGTGAGCTCGCGGCGGAGCTGCTGGCCGCCGGCATCCGCCCGCGGGACCTGGTCCCGACGCAGCTGGAGGCGCTGCGCGCGAGCCGGACGCAGCTGGCGGCCGTCGCTCCGGAGGCGGCGCGGAGGTTCGACATGTGCGTCGTCGCGGCGGTGCCGGCGTGGGCCGCGGACGGGGCGCCGTCGGCCGTGATCGTGCAATTACTCGAGGTCGCCGCGGCCGTAGTCGACGAGGAGCGGCTCGCCGCGCTACTCGCGGAGCCCGCGATCGACGCGGCGGTGTTTGAGGGGTGGTGGCTGCGGCGGATGGCGACGTGTCACCCCGAGCGAGCGAGCGGCGCGGCCGCTGTGATCGCGTGGGTGGCCCGGCGGGTCGCGCGGGCGCCCGACGCCGACGTTGCGGAGCGGCGGCTCGGTGCGGCCGTCGCGGAGGCCTACGCGGCGATCGATCGCGCGACACTGCGGGCCGAGATGGCCGCGCACGGCCTGATCGAGGCGCTCGCGGCCGAGTACGCGACCTCGCTGCGCCGCGACGGAGTGAGCGAGCGAGTGGCGCGCGAGCTGGGCAGCGGCACCGACGAGCTCCGGCTGTCTGTGCTCGAGCTGCTGGACCCGCCACGCGCCGCCCGGCTCGCGGAGGCATGGGTCACGGGTGCGGACGAGGAGCGCTTCGACGAGGCGCTGGCCGAGCGAGTACTGGCGCTGGCCAACCTCCGCCTCGCCGGACGGCTCGGCCAACCGGACGCACACGGGCTGGCGACGGCGCTCGCGCGGGCCGCGGAGCGGCGACAGGTCGTGCTGGCGCCGGACCGCCCGGCGCTGCACGCACGCCTCGGAGCGGTCGACCGTGTCCCCCTGCCGTCTCTGGTTAGCGCTGCCGACGTCCTGCCCGCGGAGGAGCGAGCCGGGTGGGCCCACGCGTGTGTCCACGCGCTCGGGGCGGCCACGACGGTGAAGCAGCTCGAGCGGTCCGCCCTGCTGGCGCCGCTCGATGGCTTCGCCGGCGCGTTCGCCGCGGAGCAGGCGCTGGCTGGGGGTGCGGCGCTGGCTCTGGCGCTCGACTGGTGGATGGACGCGAGCGACGCGGCGGCGGCGCGTCCGGTCGTCGCGGCGCTGGTCGAGTCTTCGCGCGCGCAGCCGGCCGCGTGGCGGCGCGGACGAATCGCCGCGCTGCGGGCGAACTCCGATCCGGAGCGGGCCGCGCGGGTGCGGACCCTCGCGCCGCCGGCCTCGGTGACGGCGAAGCTCTCGTCGCTGCTTCGCGGCCTGTTCGTCCGGCGGGGGGGCCTCGATGGCTGACGACGAGGACCATCCGATCTTGAAGGCGCTGATGCTCGTGGCCTTCGCCATCGTCGGGGTCGGGATGATGCTCGCCGCATTGGCCGCCGTGGTCGGCGGGTTCGTGGCCGGAGCGGGCGTGGGGACGGGCAACTACCTTCGGACGCTCCGTGAGACGGTCCAGCGCAAGGAGCTACCGCCATGAGCGACCGTTCGCCGGCGCACCGGCACTACCTGTTCGGACGCGCCTACCGCGACGTGTGGGACGCCCTCGCCGCAAGCTGGCACCGCAACGTGGCCGAGGCCGGTGAGTGGAGCGAGCGGGCGGGGGCGGCTCGCCGCGAGGAACAATCGTTCGCCCACATCTTCCAGCTGGTCGGCGGCGGCGGGATCCTGGTCGGCGGGACCGTCGTCGCCGGCGTCCTCGCGCTCGTGCACCTGTGCTTCGTGGTCGTGGCCGCCGGCGTGTGGGCGGCGGTTGCTGCGCTGGTCTGGCTGACGGAGTTCACATTCCTGCGGCTCCGGGGGTTCCGCGTCGAGTGCCCGACGTGCCACGAGGTCTCACGGCTGCCGATGTACGCGTGCTCCGCCTGCGCGGTCAAGCACCCGTGCCTCGAGCCGGGGCTGGCCGGCGTATTTCACCACAGCTGCCGCTGCGGGGCCGAGCTCGCCAGCACGGTGTTCGGCCCGCGCTCGCGGCTCGACCAGAGCTGCCCGAAGTGCGAGGTCGGCCTGCAGACCAGCCACTTCGAGTCAGTGAAGGTGCACGTCGGGCTCGTGGGTCCGAGCTCCGCCGGCAAGACGGCGTACCTGTTCGCGGCGATCTCCGAGCTGATGCGGCGCTGGCAGGCGGCGGGCGGCGCGTTCGAGTTCCTTGAGCCGTCGACGCGGCTCCGCTTCGAGGCCCTGCGCGCCGTGATCGCCGACGGAGGTCTGCCGGACGCGACCTCGGACCGCCTGCCTGAGGCCTTTCACCTCGAATTTCGCCGCGCCGACGGAGCGCGGCGGGTCGTCTACCTGTACGACGCGGCCGGCGAGGTGTGGCACCCCGGTGGTGAGGTGACGCGGCACATCTATCACGGCCGTCTGGCGGGGCTGGTCCTGTTCCTCGACCCGTTCAGCCAGCCGGACGTGAGGGTGCGCTGCGACCCGGCGGTCGTTGCCGCGGTCCACCCCTCGGCGAGCACGGCGTTCGCGGCGCTCGAGGCGCTCCTCGGCAACCTCGAGCGGTTGATCCCCGACGAGCGGCTCCGCCAGGCGATTCGCGCGGCCGCGGTCCTCACAAAGACCGACGCGCTGCCGCTCGCGCTGCGGTCGCAATGCGAGCACGACCCGCGGACCGTCGCGGGCGAGTGGGGGTTCAAGCCGACGCTCGACCTGCTCGCGGCGCGCTTCCGGGACACGCAGCTGTTCCGGACCGCCGCGCTCCGCCGCGCTCGCGGGGCGCACCGACCGGAGGGGACCGAGGCGTCGCTGCTGTGGCTGTTGCAGGGCAAGGACCCCGAGTTCTGGCGGCTTTGAGCGGCCGTCAGCCCCGCTGCTCGGCGACGACGCGGTCGTCCTGGACCCGGATGAGCAGGCGCTCGCCTCCAGCGGCGACCGCCCGGTTAATCGGGGGCAGGAGCTCCCGTTGCACGAAGTTACGGATGGAGCGTGCGCCGAGCCGGCGATGGTGCTCGTTCGTCATGGTCCGCTCCATGAGGGCCGTGACGGAGGGGTCCCAGGCGAGTTGGACGCCGCGCTCGCCGGCCGCGAGCTCGACGGACAGCCGGAACTTCTGCAGGATTGTCGCCACGTCGCCGGCCTTGATGAATCCGAACACGACGATGTTCTCCTCGCCGATGCGGCCGAGCAGCTCCGGTCGACCGATCCTGATGAACTCGCCGCGCACAGCGCTCTGGTAGTGCTCGACGACCGCCGCTTCGTCGTCCATGCCCGCGGCCGGGATGGCCGGCTCGTGGATCTCGACGCCGTCGCGCTGGATCGTCCGCACAGAACCGCAATTCGAGGTGAAGATGATGAGACACTTGCCGAAGTGCACGGTCTCGCCAAGCCCGTCGGTAAGCCGTCCGTCGTCGAGCACCTGCAGCAGCTTGTCGAGCACGCGCGGGTGGGCCTTATCGACCTCGTCGAACAGCAGGAGCGAGAAGGGCCGGAGCTTCATGCGGTTGGTCAGCTGCCCGCCCGCCTCGTGGCCGAGGTAGCTCGGCGGGGCCCCGGTGAGCCGCAGGGCGTCGTGCTCCAACGCGTACTCGCTCATGTCGAAGCGGATGAACGCGTTCGGATCGCCGAAGACCAGCTCCGTGACGGCCTTCGCCATCTCGGTCTTGCCGACGCCGGTAGGGCCCACGAAGAACAGGACGCCCTTCGGGCGCGTCGACCTGGGCGGCTCGAGGCCGATCCCGCCGCTCGCGCAGGCGAGGACGTCGAGCACGGCCTGCACGGCGCGCGGCTGGCCGATCACCCGCTCCGTCAGCTTCGTCCGTGCGGCGCGTTCGTCGAAGCGGCTGCTCCTCCAGGGATCCTTGCGCTTCGGATACTTGAACCAGTCGACGAGGTGCTGCACATCGGTCACGGGCACCCTCGCGGACAGGCTGGCGCGGCGCAGCGCCTCGAGCTCGGCGAAAGCCATCCCATCGGTGCATCGGGCGAACAGGTCGACGTCGGCCGGTGGCGGCTGGCCTTGCGCGGTCCTGCCGTGCTCGCCGAGAAAATTGCCGTACTGCGTGCGGAAGTAGACCTCCCGGGCGTCGGAGTCGGGGCGTTCGACCGGGATTACCGCCATGTGGGGGTTGTCGCGGTAGAGCCACGCTGGGACCTGACCAATCGCCGCGGCGACGAGCACGAGGATGTTGGGCCGCCACGCAGGCTTCTCATACGCGCGGGCCATCGCCTGCGCCAGCAAGATCGCGAGCTCCCGCTCGTGGGCTACCTGGAACTGGTCGGCGGCGAACAGCTTGTCCGCATGCGTGATAACGGCGGCGACCCTGGGGCTCTCCGCGCCGAGGGCCAGGCGGAACGACAGCAGGGCCTGCGACGGGTCATGGTACAGCGGACCGGAGGTCTTCGGGGGGAGCACGAGGCCCCGCGTCGGGTCCGCCGTCTTCTCGAGCACGGCCTCGTACTTCAGCTGATCCTCGGGGCCGAACAGCAGGCCGAGCCACGGCTCATACACGGCGATGCAGCCGACGTCGGCGGCCCGCAGGGTGTGACGGAGTGCCGCGTCGAAGGGCATGAGCTTGTCCTCGACGATCGCCCAGTCGCGCACGTTGCCGTGAAGGAGCACGTGGCGTCCGCGCTCGAGCTCTCGTTGTAGTTCGCGGATCCACTGCGATGATACAGTCACTTGCTCGCCTTTCGATCGGTGGTCGCGCCCGCGTGGAGGAGCATGCGCTCGCGGTCGGTGCGACCCTCGGGCGGCTTGCCGGGCCAGTCGAGCGCGCCGACCTCAATGCCCCGGCCGTGGAGTTCCGCGTGGACACGCTCGAGCAGCGCCTCGACGTGGTCGCAGCGCCGGAAGGTCCGTCCGTCGCGAGTGGTTCGAACGAATCGCGCCGGGTCGAACCCGTCATGTTCATAGGCGACGCTGTCAGCCGACAGCGAGACCCGCGCGCGGACCATCTCGCCCTTCCTGGAGGTCGCGCGCAGGATCATGCACGGCTCGCCGTGCGACGACCGCAGCTCCGTGGGCGCTTCGGTCCGCATGCCCAGCGATTCGAATGCCTCCCGGTACGCCGCGAGGATCGGGGCGACCCGGGCCTGACGCTCGTTGTCCTCGGCGGCCTGACGAATCGCGGTCTCGAGGTCGTCGAGGCCGCGACGGGCGATGTCCCGCGCCCTCTCGTAGTTCCGCTGGGCGAACGCCTCGCGGGCCTGGTCGCCGCACCCGCCGGCGACCACGGTCGCGTCGGACTCCTTGACGCTACCCGCGATACGGACGCACAGCGCGGTCATCGCCTCGTCGGCCTGGGCGCGGCGGTCGTGCTCCTCCTGGACACGGCGGTCCGTGGCGGCGAGGTGCCGGGTCACCAGCGGACCGAGCGACTCGGCCGCCCGCAGCGCGTCCTGGCTACGGCCGGCCTGGATGGCGGCCCGGGCGGTAGCGATCGCGTGCGTCACCTGGGTCGCGCCGGCGCCGTCGAACCTCTGCCGGAGCGGTTGCTCGACCGTGGCGAGCGACGCGACCACCCTCTCAAGGAGGGCGGACGCGTCGGCCAGCGCTGCGGTGTCGCTGCGCGCTCGACGATCGCGTGCCGTCGCCTCGAGCTCGGCGAGCGTGTGCTTCAGTTCGTCCTCGGAGGCGCGTGCGAGCTCTCGTCCGAGCGCGTGCACCTCGTCGGGGCTGGCCGCGGAGCGGACCCTGCGGAGCAGCTGTCGTCGGCGGTCGTGCGCGGCGAGGGCGATCATGCCTGCGGCCGTCGCACGCGCCGCGGCGTCGAGGGTCGCGGCCACCGCGTCCGCGGCGACCCCGAGGGCGTCGGACGCGCTGGTCAGCATCTCCTCGAGCTCTCGCGCCGCCTCGTCGCGGCGACGGCGGCGGGCCTCCTCCTCGCGGCCGCGCCGTTCGGCCTCGGCGGCGGCGGCGGCGGCGGCCTGTTGCTCCGCGAGCTCCCGCTGGCGCTCCGGCGACAGCGTCACAGTGGCGACCTTGGGCGAGCCGCTCATGCCCACGGCTCCTCGTCGGGGTGGAGCACGAGGCCCCGCGCGCGCAGGGTGGCGGACGTGCGCTCGACGAACCCGGGGGGCGGCACGCCGGCCCAGAACACGCGGCCGGCGGGGGTGATGTGGACCTCGACGCCGGCGCCGGCGTCCGGCGTGTCGCGCCACGGATCGTCGCGGTGGCGCGGTGAGAGCAGGAGGATCCGCTGGTTGGAGGAACCGCGCCAACGCAGCCCGGCCTGGCGGGCGGCAAGGAACGGGCCGTCGACTAAGAGATCGAGCTCGGCTAGGAGCGCCGCCGCGGACGGGACGGCGGCCAACTGCTCGTACCGATGGCCGGTGTACGCGAGGATCGATAGGTCGGTGTCGCGGCGGATCCGTCGGCACAGCTCAGCGAGCGCGCCGGCCTGTTCGAACGGCTCCCCGCCGCTCAGGGTCAGCCCCGCGGGCGGACCGTCGCGGAAGATCGCGGCGTACAGAGCGTCGATCTCCAGCCAACGCCCAGCCCTGGCCCCGTTTATCGGCGCCGCGACGCATCCCGGGCAACCGCGGTCACACCCAGCGACCCAGACGACGACGCGGATGCCCGGCCCGAGCGTGCGGCAACCGTGGAGGATGTGGGCGATGCGTACCGCTTGGGGCGTGGTGTGGTCCATCGGCGTCAGCCCTCTCGACAGTCCATGACTTCCTCGGCAGGACGAAGCGTGGGGCAGTACGTCGCCATGTCGACGATCATGGACCCTTGCTGGAGAATGGACCGCAGGAATTCCTCGTCTGCCTCGACCTGCTCCCTCAGCGTGTAATATCCTGCGAACACCCGATACAGCGCCCTGCCGCCCATTTCGTCCAGGGTGATGAACGCGGGCCGGCCACGCTGTTCGACCGCATGTTTATCGCTCTGCGCGTCCGCGAGGGACGACGACGAGCTGACGCGGACCGAGTATTCGACGCAGCGGAGATACCCGTCTGCTGCCGGGTATCCGTCGATGGGGAACTGCCGGGGGCACCAGCTCGAGAGCAGGTGGGGGACTGGTCGATCTCCTCGTGGGGAGGACTGGACGGCGATCCTGCCCGCGGACTCCGCCGCGCCTTTGTCCGCGTAGTTGCCAACTACTACGCAGAAGTATCGGTCGTGCTCGACGATCGTCGCTTCGAAGCCGGCGCTATGCATCGTCGCTTCGATCTCTCTGGCGGCTGGTAATTCACGGTCGCTCGAGATGCGGATCGCCCAGCCTTGCAAATCGACGGGGCGGGCAGCCTCTCGGTTCCGTGGTTCGATTGGCGGCGTCGCGTGCACATCGGGTGCAACCTCCCGTGGCGAGGCTTCGGGTTCGGGCGACGGCGGCCGAGTGGGAGTCCGCACGCTGCTGTCGGCCTCGGGCGTGGGCTTCGCTGGCCGGCTGGCCTCGGGTATGGCCTCGAACGTCTTCGCCGGGAACCTGGCCTCGGGCTTGGCCTCGAACGTCTTTGTCGTCGCGGCGGGGCGGCCATGTTTCGCCACACCGCCACGTACCAGCCCGACGACCAACAGCAACGCGCCGAACGCTCCGGCGAGCACCAGCCACGGCGTCGTGCGGGGCGGGGTGACGACGGCAGGCACAACGGTCGGCAGTGGCGTGACGGGGGCGGCCCGTACGGCGTGGTCGTACGGGTGCGTGACGGCTACTTCGAGGATGCCCTGCGCGCACACGACGCAGACAGCGCCGACCGGCGAATCGTCGTCCACGCTGCCGCAGACCTTACAGCGGACCATGCGCGAGGCCTTTCGCAACAGGTTCGTCAATCTCGGGCGGCAGCTCCGGATCGAAGGGCTGAACCACGACGACGTCCGGCGGGGCCGCCGGGGCGTAGGCCCGGAGGTATGCCTCAACGACCGTCGGCGGGATCTCGACAACGACGGGCGACGGCAGCGGGACGCTCGCCTCGAGTGGCCACATCGCCAGCGCCGGCCAGCGCGTGACGCCGACGTTCGCGAAGTCGACGCGGGCCTCGCGGGGGAGCGCAAACGCCATGTTGTTGATTGTGAGCACGGCCTCGTCGTATGCCCACCGATGCTCCGCGCGGGGCCGTGAGAACCGCTCGAGCCGATCCGAGATATGATCATGGCCGCGGACGAATGTGCGGACTGGATGGTGCAGCGCGCGGGCCGCGACCTCACAGAAGCCAGTGAAGTCCTGGCTGCCGAATTCGCAGCCGCGGCTGGCGCGGTTCGGGATTTTCCGTCGGCTCTGCGCGAGCCGGTTCCACGTGAAGTCGGAGAGCATGGTCGGGGCCTCTAGCGTGGTGGGCCCGCCTCCCGCGCAGATCTGCGGCCAGGTGTCCGAGTGCGGGAAACCGGCGTGGGCGGCGAACAGCCCCTGTGGGAAGAACAGGGCGCGCGGGAGGTCGGCGACGAGTCGGACGAACGCACGTCCGACGTCGTGCCAGGTTGGGTGATCGTTGAGCCAGCGCGCGAAATCTCCTGGCTCGGTGGCAGACGCAAAGGACCCGCGGTCGTGCGCATACCGCAACGCCTCGTCGTGATTCCCGGCCAGTACGGTGACGGCTCCTGGCCGCTCGAGAATGAGGTCGACGACACGAAGGATGACCTCGACGCAATGGAACCCATCGTCGATGAGGTCGCCCAGAAAAACGATGCGGTCGTCTGGCCCCCCGAGATACTCGATGGCGGCGAGCGCGGCCTCGAGTCCGAGCAAATCGCCGTGGATATCGCCGACGAACCACACAATCCCCTGCGCGGCCGAATCCGTGGGCACGTCGACTACGGCACGTCGATCGTAGAGATACATCGCAGCGCAGACGTGACGCACGTCGCCATCGAGCGCGGCCGCCACCCAGGGCCGCGGGTCCGCGGCCCCCTCGACGGTCCGCCGTACGCGCTCCTGCAGCGCCGACCAGTTCAACGCGGGGATCCGCAGCGGGGCGTGGCTGTCGAGCATCGGCATCTCAGGCGCTCGTCGGCGATACGACGGTGAGAGGGGTGCGGGCGATGTTTACGGCGGCGCGACCGACGGCCAGCACGTCGCCGAGGTTGAGCGGGGTCGGGACGTGGAGCTGAGCTCCGTTGAGCAGGGTATCGTGCCTCGCCGATGGGTTCGGGACGACGCACCACCCGCTGCCTTGGCGGCGAAACTGCATCTGCCAGTCGGCATCCCACAGCCGGTGGTCTTCGCCGAGAGGCCGCGCCCAGGCGCGATTCACCCGCAGATCGATGCGCAAAACATACCGCCGGCCGTTGCTCGCCAGCAGGCAGAGCGGGCCGTCGAGCTCCGCGCCGCAGCCCATGCACCGAGGTATGCGCTCCGCGTGCTCGGTGCCGCAGGTGAGGCATTTATTCGCCGTCATGGCCCGTGATCTCCACCCGCAGCGGGGACCGGACGACGCCCGTGCTGGCGCGGCCGACGGCGATGACGTCGTTCGTGGCGAGACGCGTGCGCTCCGCGAGGCGGACGCCGTTGAGCAACGTATCGTTCTTGACCGACAGGCTGGGTACCGCGAACCACGCGCCGTCCTTGTGCTCGAGTCGGAGCTGCACGTCTTTGTCCCACCCGTCGTGCTCGTCGCTAACCTGCCGGACTAGCCGCGCGCCGAGCGGCGTGCTCACGTGGAAGCGCATGCTCCTACCCGAGGGCCCGCGCAACTCCATCCGCGTCCGGACTGCGGGTGACTTGCCGGCGAGGAGCGCCGGCGACTTGGGGATCGCGACGTCCCGAGCCGGGGCTGGCGACGGCGATGCCGGTGGCGGGGACGTAGCGGCGGCCGGGACCCGGACCGCGGCCGCGGGCGTCGTGCCGGCATTGAGTACGTTCAGGACGGCGCGGGCGGCGGGTCGCCGGTCCTGATCGGGGCTCAGCATCGCGTGGAGCAACTCAGCGACCTCGCGGTTGTTGCCGCCTGGCATCTCGCCCTGCAGCACAGGGACCCGCGCGCCGTGGGTCTTGATCGCCGCACGGTACTCATCCTTGTCCGACGCCTCGTCGCGGGGCTTGTACGGGTGAAAGCCCGCCAACAGTTCGTACAAGATGAGGCCGGAGGTGAACACGTCCGACTTCGCGGTCGGGATCGTGATGCCATGCTCCGGGGAGAAGTACCCGTCGGTCCCGAGCACCCAGGGCGCGGACTGTCCAACGAAGATCGCGGAGTCGAGGTCGATGATCTTCAGTTGATGGCCAGCCACGATCGAGCGGTCCTCGATCATAAACAAGTTCTCGGGCTTGAGGTCCGTGTGCACAATCCCCGCGCGATGGAAACGGTCGAGGCTTCCCATGATGACTTTCGCCCACACCATGCGCTGCTCCCAGCGCAAGCCGGTGGAGTTGGCCAGCAAGGCGGCGAGGTTCTCGCCGTGCTCGAAGAATTCAGCGATCTGGAAGAAGCCGCTCGTCCGGTGAAAAGGCGGCTGCGGCGCTTCGAATTGATCGAGAATTACGATCGCAAAGTTCCGCGCATCGCTGGCGTGGATGCGCCGCTGGAGCGCTTCCTGGTGGGTAACGAATTCGCGGTACCACGTGCACGCTGGTGAGGGCGTGGGGGACTTGAACTGCTTGAGAAAGACGGCCTTGCCGCGCGCGTCCTTGGCCCGGTACGTGATGGCGTGGATGCTCGTCGAGATCTGATCCTCGACGGTGTAGCTCCGGATCTTGTCACCCGGTTTCAGCGCCCTCGGCATGAAGCCTCCTGTCCATCACAGCATGGTGACGCTCGCGGACTTCGACATCGAGCGTGCGAGCGCGAGCATCGCCTTCCGGAAATTCTCCTTGTTATTCGTGAACTGTTTCAAACCATCCTGGAAATTGGGCCCTGCGATCGGCTCCCACTGGCTCTTGTCGATCGAGCTGAGCAGATCGTAACACTCGTGCTCGGGTGCATAAAAGATGAGGATGATCTTGTGCGCCGTCGCCAAGTGGGCGATGTCTTCGAACGTGCCGCCCTTGGCCTCGGGTATGCTCATCTTGGGGTGGAACGTAGCGTCAGTGAACACGACGACGACCCGTACGGCCTCACGGGAGTGGCGCCACTTCTCCACGGACGGCTCTTGCGCCCCGCGGGAGTCTTCCTCCATGTTGCAGATCTTGTATAGCGCGTCGAGGAGCGACTCGGGCTCGTCCCCGCCGCCGTGGGCGCCCAACGCCGCGATCTGACGCTTCAGGTGATCAGCGGTCCGGACGAACGGCGCTGGTTGCCACCAGTCCGAGTCGTAGTGGTGGTCGCGATAGCAGATCACCCGCCCGCGCCAGTCGCGGACGGGTGTCTGAGGGTTTTCGACCAGTTCGTCGACGAAAGCACCGATATTCTCCTTGAGGGCCGCCATGCACGGCTCCATGCTCCCGGTGCCGTCGACGAGAAAGATAAAATCACAGACTCCGGCCATGATGCCTCCACGGCGAGCGGAGCATGTCAGGCCAACGAAGTCAAGGCTAGGCGCGGAGGTAGGCGACCGCAGACAGAATTCTACGGAGTGCAATCGACAATTCAATAACCGGCGCGTGGTGCCGCGTGGCGAGACGTCTCGACCGGTGGTGTTCGGCCACCCCGTGCGGCGACTCTCTCGATGGCGCCGGCCGGTCCTCGGACACCGCCGCCGACGAGGCGCTCGAGGCCGGCGAGCACACCATCGTCCCCCCGGACCTCGTCCACCACGTCGAGCCGCTCGGCCCGGTCCGCCTGCGCATCACGTTCCTGCCGCGGTGGGGTGGCGGACCGATCGTGCGAGCTCACACGGCGAGTCAACGTCGGCGGCGGCGCAGGAGGAGGCCGGCAAGGGCGAGCAGGCCGAAGCCGAGGCCGCCGCCAGCGTCACAGCTCGCGCAACCTGAACTGGTGGGCGGAGGCGGCACGGCGATCACGGGCGGGCCGGGGTCGAGGGGCGCCGCGGTGCCCGGGTCGGCTTGCAGTTGCGGCTCGGCGCTGGCGAGCGCCCGGGGATAGGGGTCGACCTTGACGGGATCGCCGGGGAGGGTGGTCGCGTCGGCGCGCTCCTTCTTCAGGAAGCTGCGCAGGGGTTGATCACGGGCGACGAACGCGAGGTCGCGAGCGGCGACTGCCGGTGGCTCGCCGCCGCCGGGCGGGCCGCCCCAGATCCCGCGCTGGGGGTTGCGACACTTGATCGGACCCTTCCACGGGTGGCGGATTATGAAGCGGGCCTGGAAGTTGTTCTGGCTGGTGACCGTGGCGCCGCGCTCGTTGGACTCGGGACCGCCGGTCTCGCGACCGCCGACGATCGCCGGGCCGGCGCGGAAGACCAGATCCTCGCCGAGGTTCTCGGCGCCGTAGCGGGCGTGTAGACGGGTCAGCACGTACTCGCCGGGGTTCGGCGAGGGGTTGGGAACGGGGCTCACGTCGGCGCCGAGCAAGCACGGCGGGCACCTCCCGCCTCCCGCGTCCGTTGAGAGACAGCGCCGACGCGGTGAACGGCGGGTGGACTACACATAGAGGCGCTTGACATGCTCGATGTCCGCCGTGCGACCGGTACGCTCACGGGCTAGGTCGTCGAAGAAAGCGTGGTCCAAGCAGCCGCACCGCGTCAGCAGATCAACCGCATGATCCATGTATTCGATCCGAGGGTGTTCGTCGCCCAAGAGCGACGCGCAGAGCTCGGCTCCGCGGGGCGTAGCGCGGAGGAAACGCGTAAATTCGCTGTTGGTGAACATGTCGACGAGCAGTCGGGCGAGGGCTCGCGTGCGCTGCGGGTCGCCAAGCTCGAGCTGACTACCGACAGGCGCCGACAAGAACCGCAGGTCGAACTGCGCGTGCAGGGGGCGGTAGATGTCACGCAAGGCGGACAATTCGTCCACCAGTTCGAACTCCGACGACGGGCTTGGGTTCCTGTTCCGACGGACAGTGTCCAGTAGTCGGAGGGCCGTTAGCAGATCGTCGTCGTCTCGCGACAGGAGCGAGAGGAACCACCGCCACTGGAGCGTGGATCGCAGTCGGACCAGCCCCGCCCAGGAAAGCTCCTTCGCTATCAATGCGTGGTAGCGGAAGTCGGTGAAAAGACTGCGCCATCTCTCGTACGAGATCAGCCGATCGTCGCGTGGAAGCCCGCAATCGAGTGGACCGAGCGGCGTATCGACGAGGATTCGGGCGGCATACTCCGCGAGATAGCTGTTCAGGTACGCCTGGTTAATGAGGGTATTGATCGAATACCGGGCGCGGGGGGTCGGTCGGAACGGCAGGTGCGCCTCGACGAACCGGTAGAGAAACGCCCTGCCGTCGAGTCGATCCGGCGCGGCCGCGAGTTCAAGTTCCAGGACGTCGGGCGCCAGTTTGCGTTCGACGGCAGCAAGGATGCCCGGCCACACGCCCGACGGCTGCTCGAGCTCCGCACGCCAGCGGGTCGTGATGTCCTGCGAGGCCGATCGGACCGTGCGAGCACGCCAGATCGCGCGGTGGTGCGGCACGACCCGCTGCGAACGGTCGCTGTACAAGAACAACTGCGGCTCGTCGCGGTACTCGCCCGTCTTCTCCCGCGAGTACTCCTCCAGGTTCTCGGTCGAGGATGCATATTGGAGGAGGCCGACGGAGGCGACCGCACTCAAGAGGCTGGACGCGAACGGCACCTCGAAGAAATAAGAAGCGGGGATTATCAGCGCGCTGTGGGTCAGGACCGCGGCATAACGCGTCATGACTCGAAAGGCGCTCAGGAGCTCCCGCTGTGAGCGCTTCACCCCGTGCAACATCCGCACCTCCGGGTTCAGGAAGTGCAGGAAGATCGGCTGATCGTACGGCGACGGTGGGCTCGGCATGTCTCGACGTTCACCCGAGTTTGCCAGCACTCATCGCTGCCTCATGCAGCATGCTCTCCGCGTCTGGAAAACGACGCCGGCAAGCACTCAGCTCGCCCGCGACGAGCGCGAGATCGGGCGGCGCAGGGGCGCGCTGGTGCGCGAAGCATGGCGCGTACTCGAGTCCCCAGTAATGCGCCTCCATCCAACAAAGGATTTCGTACTTGCGGCGGCACAGCGCCTGGCTGCCGAAGTCCCAGCCGACGCACGACACGGGCTTGCCGGCGAACAGTGCGGCCGCGCGCGCGCGGTAGTCATCGCGGCAGAGGGTGGCCTCGTGCAGGAAGGACAGGTCGAAGCCGTTGTCCGCGAGGCCGAAGGCGGCGAGCCCGAGGATGATCTGGCAATCGACGCCCGCTCGCCGGCAGAACGCAACAATCTCGCGCGAGCCGGCGAGCGAGCCCGCGAGGCTGACTATCACGACCCGTCTGGGAGCGAGGCGGGGTAAGCAGCGCTCGAGCGCGCGCGATAGGGTCCGCCCCGACGCGATCGTGTCTCCGATCAACAGGCACTCGGCCGGCGCGTTGAGGCTGGTGTACGAGACCTCGATCTCGATCGAGCTTGCGTCGACCGAGGTGCGTCGGGTGGCGACAAAGTTGACGTCCAGTGCGTCGCCGAGGAGACGCCGATAGACCTGTCCCAACTGGTACACGGTGCCCTTCGAAAGGACAACCAGCTCGGCGACCGAGCTCGACGCGCGCAACGTCGGCCCTGCGTGTGCGAGCATGGCGTGCACGGCGCTCTCGACCGCGGCGAGGAAGGGCCCGCCAACCAGGTTCCTGTCGAAGAGCAACCGCTCGAGGGCTTGATTTTCGACGATGCCGATCGCGCAGGCGTCGTCTCCCTCGAGGCGGCGATAGTGGCTGTCTCCCGCGCACTCAATCAAGGACATCGCCCCCGGCCTCTCGCAGTTGGGTCAGCACTGTCAGCATGCCCTCGTCATCCGGCATTGCGCGGGCGCGGTAGGTCTCGATCGCCTCCTTGAGGACGTGCGCATCCTTGATGTGCGTCGGGTGGGCCCAGTGCTCGTGGATCCATTGCCCGGCGGCCTCGAACGAGTCGACGATGGCGTCCGCGAGGACGGCTACGTGGGGATGGATGTAGTCCAAGACGCGTGCGCCACGGTACTCGAGCTCGTCCCGGCGATAGTGGGTGTTGCGCGGGGCAACGACGACGAGCGGGGTCCGGAACACCCGCGACGCGAGAATCTCAACGCCGACGCCGAGCCCCCGGCGCTCGCGGGCGTCGATGACGACGAAGTCGGCCAGTCGGACCTGGGCCATGTCGCGCCCGAACATAGCAACCGTGTCGCCCAGGCGCTCGCACGTCTCGGACGGGTCGAAGAAGAGCACGTGCAACGGCGCTGCTCCGATGCGGATGCGGTTTCGCTCGGCGTCCGTCCACGCCAGCTTCCCCGAGTCAAGCGAACCCTTCTGGATGCTGCCGGAGCAGTAGACCGCGACGGTGGAGCGTGACATCGGGTGCAATGTAGCCGAAGGGCTACGAGAGCCCGGCCTGGGTCCTGGTCGCTCCGATGGCGAGGGAGTGAGGTAACCCGGCGTGCCGCGAGGCCGGTGGGCGCCGGCATCTGCTCTCCGGGTACGTGATCGCGCGGCGTTGCTTCGGCGGCGGTTTCGGTAGCTCCGGGCCGTCTCCAGCCCCTCTCCAAAACATCCCCGCGCATCGGTCCCGGATGGGAACTCACGGGTAGCCAGAACCGCTCAGAACCCCGTTCGGGAGCGCGCTGCCCAACTGTCGCGGGTTGGGATGGGGTTCTGAGGTGGGTTCTGGCTCTCCAAGGTCGACGTCAAGAA
>Ga0075163_10000881_pt1 | contig 40170 bp, 31 predicted proteins | sample JI1023141ADNA_FD_71478 | JGI IMG/M metagenome (GOLD analysis project Ga0075163, IMG submission 71478) | Wastewater effluent complex algal communities from Wisconsin, to seasonally profile nutrient transformation and Carbon sequestration -... | ecosystem: Engineered > WWTP > Effluent > Algae...
GAAGCCCTATACAGTTGTGGCCTGCGCGTGAGCGAGCTATGCGGTCTCCGGCGCTCGTGGCTCCATTTCGGCGAAGGGTTCATCCGCGTGGTGGGGAAAGGTGATAAAGAGCGGCTTGTTCCCATCGGCCCCATGGCCATGGAGTGCATCCGGCAGTACCTGGAACACGAACGCGTACACCTACCCCATCGCCCGAAGGCAGAGGACATCGTATTCCTGAATGCCCGCGGTGGGCAGCTCAGTCGCATGGCGGTCTTCAACCTGGTGAAGAGACTGGCGGTAGCCGCGGGTGTGCGCAAGACCATCAGTCCACACACCTTCCGGCATTCATTCGCCACACACCTGGTGGAAGGTGGTGCGGACCTACGTGCTGTGCAAGAGATGCTGGGGCATGCGAGCATCACCACCACGGAGATCTACACTCACTTGGATCGGGAATACCTGCGGAGCAACATCCTTCAGTTCCATCCACGGGCCCAAAAAGGACGGACCGGAAGCGCCGCTTAGAGCACTGCCGGTCCGGAAGGATCGTAAGCTGGAACTTAGAGCACTTGCACGCGCTTGCGCCCACCGATGTAGAGGCCTGGGGCGGGCTGACCTTGGATCGGACGGCCGAGCACATCCACGTAGGAGCGGGTGCCTTCCTCCAAGTCGCGCTCGAAATTCTCGGCGATACCCACTTGCGCCGCGCATGGAGAAGTGACAACACGCATGGCATCGATCTGCCAATCACCCGCGCCACCTTGGAAGGCTTGCATGCGCAGCACGAAGCCACGGAAATCCGAACCTGGGGTGGCATTGAGGCAGCCGAGGTCCGTGAACACGGTCTCCTCATAGGTCTGGGTCACATCCACATCGCCCAACAAGGTGGGGGCCTGCATCACATCGTTGCTGAATTGCACACGTAGACGCTGAGGACCATCCTCCGAACGGCGATGACGGATGACCACACTATCGATGTGGACATCGCCAAGCGTAGCAGTGGAAATGCCCATGTAGACGCCCGCTTGGGGTTCGATGGGCCAACCGGTGGTGAACACGGCGTTGTTGGCGGTGGTGATCGGGTGTGGACACACGTCCATTCCCACCCAAAGCACATTGGTTCCGAAGAAATTCACGGGCACATCCGCTGGCAGATTGCACGCCGAACAACCGTTATCACAATTCAGGTTGTCGATGCAGGGGATATTGAGCCAATCATAATCCAGCGTTTGTGCGGCTGAACGTTCGACTTGTAGCAGTCCGATGGCCAGGACGAGGGAGAGGATCTTGGGGGCTTGCATATGCGTTTGGAACATGCCTATAGCAGGTTCGTGGCGCTATTACGCCGGCCCGACGGGCAAGGTTTCGGATCCGTCGAAACTTAGTGGTGTTCGAGGACGATGTGGAGGTGGTCCTGCAACAACTCACCCATGGTCTTACAATTCGCCAAAGCCGGAGCGCCATGGAACTGGGCCAGTTCGGCGGCGAGTTGCTGGACATGCTCCACGGGAGCCAACTCATCGTCACGCATCACGGCCAGTAGGGAGGCGAGCTGTTCCTCGGAAAGCCTCGCTCGCTTTCGGAGCAGGGCACGCTCCTCACTACGGTATTGCTGGGCGGTCTCCAGCGAGATGGCCCGTTGCGCGAACTGTACGTATGGCAGGTTCTCCTTGAAGAACTGAGGCAGGTACATACGCGAACGACCTTCGTAACACTGTTGATCGAAATCTATGCTGCGCAGACGGTACTGCACCTGATCCAGGTCGTGGATCACGTCCACCACGAAATTGTAGGCTCGCATATCGCCCAAGAGGCGCACGAAACACCGCTCGTTGAATTTGACGAACTCCTTGCTCAACCGCACGGCATTAACATGTCCCCCATATTGTTCCGGCGCGGCAATGAAGGTGTCGCCAGGTACACCGATGATGTGCTCTTCCACCAAGGTGGCTCCTTCGCACATGTAGTTGATGCGGTTGGGCGAAAGGAGATGCTCCAATTCCAGGCCATACACCCGGCTCGCATCGGTCCGTTTGATGTAGAAGTAGTCGTGGTTATCGTTGATCTGGTTCAGGATCCTGATCCGGAACGGCTGCGAGTTGCCGTATGGGCACAGGTCGATGCTGGCCACCCGTAGATGGTCCAGGTGCCTGCCATCCGAGGTGAGGAGCTGATAGGTCTCCACGAGCTTCTCATACAGCCCTTCCGCATCGGACGGTCGGTATAAGGCCGTACTCCACAAGCTGTCCTTGCCATCGGCCCGTTTCAAGGGCATCAAACCATCGAATCGCGCCAGGTCGGAATAAGCGAGTGGCAAGGGCACATGGCGTCCGTGATGGATGAGGTGCTCTCGTAACCCGCCGCTAAGCGCATAAATGGGCTTGCGCAGGCCCATGGCATTGTAGGGCCCCGTTCCCGGAAGTTCCTCCACCATGGACCTAGCGCACCACTTCGAACCGCTGTTCGGCGAGGCGATCACCCGCTTCCGGCGTGACCCGAAGGATATAGCTACCCGCTGCGAGCTTCGACACATCGATCACTTGATCGAACGCACCCGAAACCGCGGAAGTGGTGCGTTGGGCAAGGCGCCCATCCATTCCGACCACATCCCACCACATGGTCGTACCGCCATCGAAGTGGCCGTTCACGCGCATGTCGTCGCTGGCCGGCACTGGACCCAGGTTCATGGAGAAGGGTGTGTCATTCGCCTCTTCCACGCCGATGATGGCTTCTGCCTTCGCGAAAGCGTACTGCCCCTTCTGCATGTTGTTGATCTTGATCAGGCCGTTACCGTTGGTAAGACTGCCAGCGGTGATGATCTGATCAGGGCAGATACTCCAGACATCGTTGGCCGTGGGGCGGTAGAGCAGGACCATCCCTGTCTCATCACCGTTAAGTAGTTCAAAATCGAACTGGGAGTCGTTCTCCCCTTGGTAGTACACGCGCCCCTCCAGCACGGTGCCTTCCGGCCACAGACCATCAACCACCCAGTAGTGCGTGTCACTGATGGCGGTCACACCGGCTTGTACCGGTTCCTGATCGGGTGCACACCAGATATGCTCCACGCGCACCAGTGTACTGTCCACGAGGTTGGTTCCATAGACACGGAAATCAACGTACGGCAGGAGGTTCGGTGTGACAACATCCGGCACCAAGATGACCTCGTGATCCATCCGGGCTTGGTTGAGGCGCATGCCCCGGTTCAGCACCACCATGGCCGGCTCGAATGGGACTTCCAACGTCGCGTTGTCGAACTCACCCGAGGCCATGATCGTGGTGGTGTGCTCCTCTCCTTCCAAGGATAAGAAGGTCACATCGAGCGGAACATCCTGGTGCATCACCGTGGCTCCATATAGCTTCTGTCCCAGCTCAAGATCCGCGGTCCAACTGCTTCCGTTCGGGGTCACATCCATCCCACGCACCTCGAACACGGCATAGCCCGGCGCGAAGACCCAGGCATCGAAGAAGGCATCGAGTTGCACACCGGAGTATAGTTCGAGGGCATCGCGGAACTGCTGCGGCGTGATGGTGGTATTGCCCAAATTGGCCTGAATGCCGCGCAGGGCTTGCTGAAAGAGGGCATCGCCGAGGTAGCCCCGCAGGTTATGCATCACCGATGCACCCTTTTGGTAAGTGTGTGTACCGTAGATGTACGGATCCGGGATGGGCGAGAGCACTTGGAACCCACCATCGTCCCGGTGGGCCTGGCGCAACACGAAGTAGTGGTTGTCCTTCACGGTCTTGATGAAGGGTACCCGGCCACCGATCCACTCCTCGATGAGGTGCCCACTGTATTCAGCTGGACCTTCCTTCAACCACATGTCGTTGTGCACGTATGGTGTCACATGATCGCCCCACCAATGGTGGCCTAGCTCGTGTGTGAAGAGCGCACGGTTGTCCACGATGCCCTGGCTGGTCATGAAGGTCGGGTACGCGATGTTCGTCGGTATCTCCAATGCACCATCGGTGGTGATCACGTAGCCCACCCGGTCGTACATGTGTGGTCCATACCAATGCTCACACACATCGATGGCCGCTCCGATATCGGCGAATTTTTCGACCATCGCATCCATCTGGGATGGTCGCGCGGTCAGTCGAACGGGCACCTCACCGTTGATCCCGGTATGTACGAAGTTGCTATCCGTGTAGCTGGATACCGCAACCGCACTGAGGTGGGTAGGCACCGCGTCGTTCAGCGCGAAAGAGCGCAGGATGGTGTCGCCACCGAGTTGGGTCTCGCCAAGGAAGTCACCCTGACCGTGCAAACGGTTGCCGCCCGTGCTCTTCACATGGTAGGTGTAGGTGGCGCGCTCCACGAAGCTGTCGAAACAGGGGTACCATGCCTTGCCGAAATTGGGGGGTATGGTGGAAAGCCCGATGCCCAGGTTGTACATGTAACCCGACTCGTAGTAGAAGCCTCCCCATTCGGGATCACGATGCGGCGCTCCACGGTAATGGGCGGTGACCGTATAGGTGGTGCCCATCTCCATCGTTGACGGGAATTGAACGTTCAAGAACTGACCGTCGTACGTGTACACCAAGGGGCCATCAGCACTTAACACCGAGTCCACGGTGAACTGGTACAGGTCGAACCGGACGTTCTGTTGACCCTCCATCAAGGGGGTGAAGCTGACCGTGGTGAGGGCTTTGAAATCGGCCTCCACCAAGGAGGTCAGGTCCAGGTTGATGTCGTAGTGGAGGATGTCGAAGGTGTCCGAACGGGCGATGGTCTCATCGATCTGGTCCCTGGAGGCGGCGGTGAATTGCAAAGGCCCGCGTGGTTGGCGAAAGAAATGGCAACCGTACGGATGCGGTTGTGCCTGAGCCACCAGGGCAGCAAGCACGGGGACGATGGCGGATGCACGAAGGAGCTTCATGGAAAGCATAGCGTCTTGGACCATAGGCCGAAACTAAGGAATAGGGCCGCCGGTGCGATCCACGATCGGTGGACGAACTGGGAAGCCCGTGATCAGCAGGCTTCCCAGAATGGTCGATCCACGATCAGAAGCGACCGACCTTCACGGTGAAGCCCGCGTTCAATCCGCGAAGGGCCCCTTTCCCCGTACCGGGAAGGTCGAGGTCGGTGGTGTAGCGGTAGGAAGCACCCACCCCGAAGCGGACCAGCTTGATCACGTTCACCTCCAGTTCGATGCCCGGTTCCACCACGAAGAAAGCCTGGTAGTCGTCGCCGTAGGAATAGATGTCCTCATCGGCCTGCCGGCGCATGAAGGTCTGGTACCCACAGCCACCGGCGCCCACGATGATGGGTAGGCTGACATGGATGGGGCTGAGCGGTGCGATAATCGGTTCGATGAGCAGGCCCCCATAACCCATGCGGAAGAGGCTGCCCCGCCGGAGGCTATCCCCGAAGGCGATGCGGTGGGCATCATAGGCCTTGTTGGGCACATCGGTGACCAAGCCATGCCCGGCCAGCCCGATGCTGATGCCATGATCGATGAGCCAGCCACCACGGGCGCCGACCAGGAGCGCGTCGTGGCCCATGATATTGGTGTAATGGGTAGTGGGGCCGCCCCAACCCCCATGGTCTACGTCGTGGTCCTTGCCGAAGAGCGTGCGTGGAGTGCGGTCGTCTTCCTGAGCGCTTATCCCGCTGGAGATGGCGGCCATGGCAGCGACCAGCGCCACGGTGCGGAGAACGGAGTGGATCGTTTTCATGCCCCTATGACAATGAATGGCGGGCACACCCCTACTCCACGACGAAAAAAAGCCGGACCACCCACTGATGGCCCGGCTCCTCGCACCAAAAAAGCCTCACTCCTTGCGGAAGCGAAGCTCTTCGGGTACGCCGTTCACTAGGACGGATGCGGTGTAGATACCCGGAACAAGTTGATCGATGGCCAATGCCCCTTCGGTTAGGGTGAGGATGGCAGCCGTGCGACCGGTGATGTCCGATATCCTCACCGGACTGGTCGGGTCGATGCCTTCGCCCTTCAGCCAGAGTTGATCGGCCGCGGGATTGGGGAAAGCGATCAAGGCGTTGGATCCGGGCGATGCGGCAAGTGAGGTGCTCACCGGTTCGGTGATGTCCACGAGCTGATCGGAGGGTACGTCCTCCACCACCTGCACGATGCCCGAGGGCCAGCGCACTACCACCCGCTCAATGACCGGATCATCACCCAGCCCAAAATGGGGCATGATACTGCTCATGAAACGGAACCCATCACCACTGCGCACTTCGCGGATCTGTTCACCACCCGACTGTTCCACGGTGATACGTGCACCGATGCCTTCGCTGTTGCTTACCACGCCGTGCAAGACCACTCGTAACCAATGGTAGCCATTGGGTACTCCTGATTGCAAACCCTGCTGCCCGAAGATGTCCAACGAACCGTCGTTGTTGAGGTCCCCCACCCCACCAAAACCGGGCAGGTAGCTGTTTTGGGCGAAGCGAAGCCCGCCGAGGTTCACCATGATGACACCCCCACCCAGGATGTCCAAACGGCCATCGTTGTTGAAGTCGTGGGTCACCCATTCGATGCTCTGGGTCAGCAATTGATCGAGGCCTGATCCGGCTGTCACATTGGTGAACGCTCCGTCGCCATCATTCCGCATCAGGCGGTGGTCTGGACTGTCGCTTCCACCCACCAGCACATCCATATCACCATCGTTGTCGAAGTCGCCCCACGCGCTGCTCCAGCTCTGGTGGAAATCACCCAGCCCCAGCGGACCGGGAACGGATGAGAACTGGCCATTGCCATCGTTGCGCATCAGGATATCGTTGGCATCGCAACCGCACTTCGCCACATAAAGGTCCATGTCCCCATCATCGTCATAGTCCACCCAGATGGAGCCGTAGTTCCCGCAGGTGTTGCCCAGCGAGCCTTGGTTGAACTGCATCTGCCCGTTCCCGTCGTTGAGGTAGAACACGTTGGCGGCCACATCGTGGCAAACGAAGGCATCCAGGTGGCCATCGTTGTTGATGTCCACCATATTGGACCGTTGGCTGAAGACATACTGCTGACCCGACCGTTCGATGAATCCGTTCCCGTCGTCCGTGGCGAACATGAAGGAGACCCCGCTGCCACCGCCGTAGAGCAGGTCCTTGTAACCGTTCTCATCGAGGTCGCCGGCGCAGAGGCTCCATGAGGCGGGGAAATCGGCGAACTCGGTGGGGATGTTCACCGGAAGCACGCCCCCATCGGATTGTTGGTAGTTGATGCTCACCGCCGATTGCGTCACGGAGACGGCATCATCCAGTCCATCGTTATCCATATCCACCACGGCGCGCGGCAGCCCTTGGATCTCGATGGCACTCGGGGTGAAGAGGCAATAGGCTTCACCATTGGAGATCGGGAAGAAGCTCTGTTCCACGCTGAAGCTGAACGGCTCATTGCTCCACCGGTCGTCGAACACGATGAAGTAGGTCGTTCCGGCCACCGCTTCGAACGAGGCCCGGGATGTACCATTGAAACCACCGTTGTCGTTACCCACCACACAGGTGAGTGCCTGGCAACCGCCGGTGTACACATGGAACCGGGTATCCACCTGGGGCATGTTCATCACATCCGTGCTGATCTGCACGATGGTATCGACCGTGGCGGTGAACCTGTACCAGGTGGCGTGGGTGGCGGGGCCCTGGTCATTGCCTGCACACCGCGGAGCATTGGGCAGATCCCCAGAAATGGAGGGTACATTATGCACACCCGCCTGAATAGGCAAGGCCGTGGAACAGGAGTTCTGGGCCGCAACGGAAAGGGCCAAGGGGAGCGTTGCCGCTAGAAGTAGTGAACGTGATCGCATCGGGTGGCTGGTTGGGAGGTTGACGGCGGTCGTTCCGAACTCGTTGCCCTACCGGATCGCGGTTCACTGCTCTGTTCCTCGAAATGGGACGCCCGTCCAGAGAAACTCCTCAGAAGTGAACAACCTTTGTGTGTAGCATCCGTTCAAGGTCGCGTCCTTATTCCGCACCCCTCACCATGGCACACGCCCCCTACCTCAAATGGCTCCACGAAGTTGAACTCAGCGACATCCCCACCGTGGGCGGCAAGAACGCCAGCCTGGGTGAGATGATCCAGAACCTGGGCAAATTGGGTGTGAAGGTCCCGGGCGGGTTCGTGGTGACGGTCGCGAGCTACGAGGCCTTCATCGCCCACAACGTGTTGGACCAGAAGATCCGCGACATCGTGGCGGGCTTGGATGTGGACGATGTGGAGAATATCCGGCGCACCGGTCTCGCCGTGCGCACGCTGATCAAGAACGGGAAATTCCCGGAGGAGATCTGGAAAGGCATCCTACAGCGCTACGATGAGATGAGCCTGCAATACGGCCAGGAAGCCACCGACGTGGCCGTGCGTTCCAGTGCCACGGCGGAAGACCTGCCCGATGCGTCGTTCGCTGGCCAACAGGAGACCTTCCTCAACATCCGCGGCCATCAGGACCTGATCAGCGCGGTGCGCAACTGCTTCGCCTCGCTCTTCACCGACCGCGCCATCGTGTACCGCGAAAGCCTCGGGTACGACCACTTCCAGGTGGGCCTTTCCGTGGGCATCCAGAAGATGGTGCGTTCCGATGTGGGCAGCAGCGGCGTGGCTTTCAGTTTGGATACCGAAAGTGGTTTCAAGGACGTGGTGCTCATCAACGGCAGCTACGGCCTTGGCGAGATGGTGGTGCAAGGCGCCGTGAGCCCGGATGAATTCCTGGTCTTCAAGCCCACGCTGGCCGAAGGGTTCAGCAGCATCATCGAGAAGAAATTGGGCAACAAGGATCGCAAGATGGTCTACGGGGTGGAGCCTGGGAAACCCACGCTCACCATCCCCATCGAACGGGCCCAGCGCCACCGGTTCTGCATCAGCGACGATCAAGCCTTGGAGATCGCGCGCAGCGTGGCCGCCATCGAGAAATACTACAGCGACAAGAAGGGCCATTGGTGCCCCATGGACGTGGAGTGGGCCGTGGACGGACTGACCAAGCAGCTGTTCATCGTACAAGCGCGGCCGGAGACCATCCACAGCCGCAAAGCCACGGACCGCGTGGTGGAATACAAGATCCTGAACCCCGACGCCACGGCGGCCGCGACGGACAAGAAGAAACACCCCGTGATCACCTCGGGCATCGCCATCGGCGACCGCATCGGCAGTGGCAAGGTGCGCATCCTCTTCAGCCTCGATGGGCGTGGTGGAGATACCGACGGCAAGGACTTCCAACAAGGCGATGTGCTGGTGACGGACATGACCGACCCGGATTGGGAACCGATCATGAAGAAGGCCAGCGCCATCATCACCAACAAAGGCGGACGCACCTGCCATGCGGCCATCGTGGCGCGCGAAATGGGTGTGCCGGCTATCGTGGGATGCGGCAACGCCACTGACCTGCTCGATACGGGCATGGAAGTGACCGCCAGCTGCTGCGAAGGCGACACCGGCATCGTGTACAGCGGCATCATCCCCTTCCACAAGGAGGAAACGATGCTCGCCGACATGCCCGAAACGAAGACGCCGATCATGCTCAACGTGGCATCACCGGACCTCGCCTTCAAATTCGCGCACCTGCCCAACGCCGGTGTGGGTCTGGCCCGCGAGGAATTCATCATCAACAACTACATCCAGGCGCACCCGCTCGCGCTGCTCCAGCACAAGGAACTCGGCGACCACACCCTCAGCGGCAAGATCAGCTACCTGATCAACGGCTACGAGGACGAAGAGACCTTCTTCGTGAAGCGCTTGAGCTACGGCATCGCCAAGATCGCCGCGGCCTTCTACCCCAACAAGGTCATCGTGCGCTTCAGCGACTTCAAGAGCAACGAGTACAAGAACCTGTTGGGCGGCGAACACTTCGAGCCCGAGGAGGAGAACCCGATGATCGGCTGGCGTGGCGCAAGTCGCTACTACAGCGAAGCCTACAAAGAAGCCTTCGGTCTGGAGTGCAAGGCCATCCGGCGCGTGCGCGAGAAGATGGGCCTGAAGAACGTGGTGGTGATGGTGCCCTTCTGCCGCACGGTGGAAGAGTTGAGGAAGGTGAAGGGCGTGATGGAGGAATACGGCCTCATGCGCGGCAAGGAAGGCCTGGAACTGTACCTGATGGCCGAGGTGCCCAGCAACATCATCCTGGCCGAAGAATTCGCCAAGTACATCGATGGTTTCTCCATCGGCAGCAACGACCTCACCCAGCTCACCCTCGGTCTGGACCGCGACAGCGCGCTCGTTTCGCACATCTACGACGAACGCAACGAAGCCGTGAAGGGCATGCTGCGGATGCTGATCACCAGTGCCAAGAAGACCAAGACCAAGGTGGGCATCTGCGGCCAAGGGCCATCGGACTTCCCCGACTTCGCGCAGTTCCTGGTGGAGCTGGGCATCGATTCCATCAGCGTAACGCCGGACAGCTTGCTGAAGACGAAACGTGCCATCGCGGAGGTGGAGAAGAGCATGGATGAGGCGAAGAAGGGTGTGAAGGCTACAGCCTGACGAATTTTCTGAATGCGTAGTGGGGCGTGCCCCCGGCTCAAGAGCAGCCGGGGTCGCGCTCTTCTCTTTTACTCCTCGCGGGCCCTGGTTCACACCGAGGCCCGCTGCGGGGTAACCGCTTCGATCGCTCACGCGGGCATCGCGTTCAACTCATCTCAACAGTTCTCGCCAAACGGTCCCGCACCACAGCCGCGATGCGCAACGAATTCAACCGCGCCACCGGATCGAAGAAGTGCCCGCTGATCAGGCTCACCGTCGCAAACTCCTCTTTCCACCAAAAAAGGGCGGGAAGAAGACGTGCACAGCGGATAGCAAGCGTAGCAGGCTACAACAATGATCTCCACGCCATTGCCACATGCCGAAGGGCCTTCCCACCCCAGCCCCTACCTTGCCCACATGGATCCCCAACACGTGCGTGCGATGGCACTGGACATGCCCGGCACAGCAGTGAAAGAGCATTTCGGCCGGCCCGTTTACAGCGTGAAGAAGAAGACCTACCTCACCGTATGGGATCTGGAAGAGCGCGCAGTCGTGAAACTATCGCCCGCACAACAGGCCGCCTTCATGGATGAACACCCGGATGCCTTCGCCCCCGTACCGCAGAAGCTGGGCAAGTACGGATGGACGAGCATGTACCTCGCCCATGTGAACGAAAGGCTGTTCCGCTATGCCATGGACCTCGCTTGGCGCAACGTGGCACCGAAGTGGTTGATCCTTACACGACCCTTACCGCCGAAGGGATAGGTATTCACGCCTGATCCTACGAATTATGAAACACTCCATCTTTCTGTTCGCCGCAGCGCTCTTCATCGGGGCATGCTCCGCTCCTGCCACCAACGCCGACCCCAAGTATGCGGCGGACGACGCACTCTTGGAAAAGACCCATGCCGAAATGCAGCAACGACTGGATTCCGTTACCGTGCATTTCACGGTGCTCGCTGAACGCGTGAAGCGGGCGAAGCCCGATGACCCTGCACCGCGCGAGTTGGAACGTCCTTCAATCTGGCTTGGCGATCTGCAAGGCATCTTGGAGTCTGATGTGCGCTTCATGGCCGAGCGCAAAGCAGCGCTCAGCGGCGCAGGATCACCGGAGGACCAAAAGGCGATGACTGAGCGCTACGATGAATACATGCAAGGTCATGCGCAAATGGTGCTGGAGTTCCACCGGATCGCGGACAAGTTGGAGGAGCAGATGAAAGGTGAGTGAACCAGGATCCGGGTGCTTCTAGTCCATCTATTCAATTGCGTCTACCCCATTAGTAGCGGGCCGTCCCCGGAGAGGTGAAGAGCATAGAAGGGGTCGGAGTATCGCTCCTCATGCCATGGTTCGGCAGCAAAGCTCTTCTCAGCTATTCAGGCCCGCACCAGGAAATTCTCCGCCAGCATGCACCGCACGCTGCCGCCGCCCACCGCTTCGATGGTGGGGATGGCCACCGGCACCAGCTGACCATGGCGTTGCAAGGCGATGCGCTGATCGGGCCGCAGCTGGTTGAAGGCCGTTTCGGAGAGCAGGGTGTACGACGGTGCGCCGATCGTACCGTGCACGGCTGGACCATTGGTCGGCCGAAGCTGGAGCATGTTCCCCAGGAAATGCTGCATCTGCTCGATGCCGATGGGGATGACCTCCTTGCCGGCCTTGGTGAGTTCTTCCTGCACTTCCTGGCGCTCGGCCGGGAACGGCATGGCATCCAGGCACACCACCGCGAAACTTTCGCCGATGCTCATCACCACGTTGGTATGGTACACCGGGATGCCCCGGACACCGCCGCCATCGGGGATGCGCCCATCTTCCGTGGCCACGAAGGGGATCGGCGTATAGCCGAGTTGCTCGCACCAAGCGTTCACGGCGCGTTCGGTGGTGCGTTCGCTGAGGCAGGCGAAGGCCTTCTTGTGGACCCGATCCAGAACAAGGCTGCCGGTGCCTTCCAGGATCAGGCCTTTGTGCTCCCAGCCACTGAAGTCTAGCGTTTGGCGGGTCTTGAAGCCTTCCCGCTGCAACACGTGCTGCATGTCGGGATCGCGCTCGGCCCGGCGGCTCGGGGTGAGCATGGGATAAAGCACCACCGTGCCATCGGCATGGGTGCTGAACCAGTTGTTGGGGAAGACGCCGTTGGGAGCGGTGCGATCGAAGGGATCCAGCACGGTGAAGCCGATGCCGCAGATGCGAAGCGCTTCAAGCAAGCCATCGAACTCCTCGGCGGCTTTGCGCCTCACCTCGGGGTCGGTGATGCGCTGTTGGAAGGTGTTGCTGGCGGCGGTCTGCGGGTCGTAGCCGAAACCCGTTGGGCGGATGAGGATGACCGAATCAGCGACCTGAACGTGCATGCCAGCTAGGTCAGTGCAGATGCTTTAGCGGTTCCGCAGGATCGGGAACAGCGGCTCCAAGATGCTCAAGGTGGCTTCGGCCATGGCGTTCTTGGTGTCCAGGGAGGGGTTGATCTCCACGACATCCAAGGTGGCCGTCTTCTTGTCCGCACAGAGCCCGCTGAGCAGGGTGCGCGCCTCGTCCAGGGTGAGGCCGCCGGGCACTGGCGTACCGGTCCCCACCGAGATGGAGGGATCGAGGCTGTCCACATCGAAGCTGACATGGATCCGGTTGCACAGGCTGAGGTGGGCGAGCGTCTCCTTCACGGCGGCGTCGGCGCCTTTCTTGCGGAGGTCTTCCACCTTGATCACCTTGATGCCATGCTCCTTGATGATGGCCTCCTCTTCCGGCTCGTAGTCGCGCAGGGCGATGAAGACCAGGTCGCTGGGCAGCAACTTGGGGCCGTTCACACCGATCTTCCGCAAGTGGTCCCAGGTGTCCATGGTGTACACACGTGGACGGTTGCGGCCCTTCTTCTCGATGTGCATGAGCAGGGCCAGGGGCATGCCGTGCACGTTGCCGCTGGGTGTGGTCCAAGGGCTATGGAGGTCGGCGTGCGCATCGATCCAGACCACCCCGAGGCGGTCGTTCGGGAAGGCCATCTTGGTGCCGGAAACGGACCCGATGGCTATTGAATGATCACCTCCGACAACGATAGGGAAAACGTTGTTCCTTAGGTATTTATACACCTCGTAGGCCAGATCACTTTCGAAGCGAATCAAGCCATCGATGTGGTGGGCATTGGGGCTGAAGTCATCCTCGTAGAGCACATCGTTCTCATCGCGCAGGATGCTCTCCTCGGCGTGGCCGAAGAGTTCACTTCCGTTCTTCCACGCGGCCACACGAAGTGCTGCCATGCCCATGCTCGCGCCCCGCATTCCAGCCCCGATCTCCGAGGCGGCTTCGATCAATCGCAGTTCCATGCCTGTGCCTGTTAGGCTTGGGCTAAGGTAAGCCGCCGTGGTGGAGGTCGCATTCCGGCGAACCTAAGCCACTGGTATCCAGCTGCAAAAAGTTCAATTCACCACGAGCGATCGCCCCTGAACAGGGAACCACCGACGCCACCGGAACACTGGGGACCATATCCGCGTAACAGGGGCACCTTCAACCTGAACGACCTGATGCGGAAGCACACCACGAACGCCTTGCTGATCGCCCTTTTCACCGGGCCATTCCTGAGCGGCTGTTCCAACCAACTCCTCCAACGCAAGCTCGCCGAAGGCGTGATCGAATACGCGCTGAGTTTCCCCGACTACGACCCCAACGGCATCATGGCCGGCATGCTTCCCGAGCGCACCACGCTCACCTTCGCCGACGACAAGCAAGTGGCGGAACTGAGCGCCGGCATGGGCATCTTCCGCACCACGATGGTGGTGGATGGTGAGAACCAAGGCTTGGACTACCACCTGAGCATGATGAGCAAGAAGATGGTGGCCCACCTGCAACCCCGCGACCTGGGGATGTTCAACGCCGAGAGCGGCACACCCACCATCGTGTACACCGAAGACCGCGACACCATTGCCGGCTACCCCTGCAAACGGGCCATCGCCATCTTCGACCGCATCGACCACCCCGAGACCGAACTGTGGTACACCGACCGCATCGAACTGCAGAACCCGAACTGGTACGGCCCTTTCGCCGAGATCCCGGGCGTACTGCTCCGTTATGATGTGGTGCAGTACGGCATGCGCATGCGCCTAGACGCCATCAGCGTGAAGGCCGACAAGGTGGACCCCGCGAAATTCAACGTGAAGGAAGAGTTCGAAAAGGTGAAACCCGAAGTGCTCCACCACGAACTCGCCGAAGTGCTGGGCACCTTCTCCATGTGAGGTGATCCCAGGCACAGATCACATCGTGCCCCTGCTTACTGCCTCGCCTGCCGAAGCCTTGGCGAAGGCATGGCTCCTGACACTCTTCCCCATCCACCTGTTCATAATAGGCGGCCCTGTCGGCCCGTTCCCCTAAGGCACCCCGGTAGTTTTGATCCGGGTCGCGCGTGAGCCTGCATTCCGCATTGGCAACCGCGTCCACAAGCCTTACCGCCTTGGCCAACACGAAGAGGAACACCCCGCGCGAAGACGCGGAGACCGCCGCGCCCACGAAGCGCAAACGCAAGGAGACAACCGCCGCAGCTGGCGAAGGCCGCTTCGCGCGCTTCAAAGCCTTCGTAACCGATGAACGCACGCACAAGGTGGGCGGGCTCTTCCTCGTGCTCGGCTCGGCCTACTTGCTGGTGGCCTTCACCTCCTTCCTGTTCACCTGGCGCATCGACCAGGACCTGATCGGCCGCTCGTGGCGCGAGATCTTCAGTCCGGAAGTGCGGGCGGAGAACTGGTTGGGCAAGATCGGTGCGCTCACCGCGAACCAGTTCATCTACAAATGGTTCGGTGTCGCCGCCTTCGGTCTGGTGTTGTGGAGCTTCCTCGTTGGTGTGCGCATCCTGCTCGGCAAGTGGTTGCTTCCCGTGAAACGCACCTTGGGCTGGACGGCCATGGCCATGCTGTGGTTCCCCACTGTGCTTGGGTTCCTTTTCCGCGGCGAATACATCTTCCTGGGTGGCGGCATCGGCTTCGCCATCACCAAACACCTCACGGGGCTGCTTGGCAACTTCGGCACGGGTGCGTTGATCGTATTCGCGCTCGGCGCCTTCATCACGTTCACCTTCAACACCAGCTTCGGTTGGTTGGGCGATGTGCTTGAGCGGTTCAAGCCCGCCCCGAAAGAGCAGGAAGAAGCCGAAGACGTGGCCGAAGCAGCAGCCGTGGCCGCCGTCGCCGGTGTCCGCGTGCGTTCAGTAAAGCCCACCGCCGAGGAACTGGCCGCCGCCGATCAAGTGTTGGCGGAGGAAGAGTCCTTCGAGGAGGCCGAGGAGATCATCGAAGAAGAAGAGGTGGAAGAAGTGGACGAAGAGGAACTCACGCTGACCGAAGAGGACGAGGCAGAATTGGAAGTGGCCCCCATGGCCTTGGAACTCGAGACCGCACCCATGGAAGTGCTCACCCCTGTGGCCTCACCGGTGATGAGCACCGCCGACGTCCTGGAGACCGACGTGGACGGTATGAGCGTGACCGCCGGTGCGGCCGACAAGGTGCTGAGCGAAGACCAGATCGAAGAGAAGCTGAAGGAATTCGGCGAGTACGACCCCACCCTCGACCTCAGCAGCTACGAGTTGCCGCCGATCGACCTGCTCGTGGACCACGGCACCGGTGAGCTCACCGTGACCCGCGAAGAGTTGGAGGCCAACAAGGACCGGATCGTCCAGACGCTCGGCCACTACAACATCGGCATCGACAAGATCAAGGCCACCATCGGGCCCACGGTCACGCTGTATGAGATCATCCCGCAGGCCGGTGTGCGCATCAGCAAGATCAAGAACCTGGAGGACGACATCGCGCTGAGCCTCGCCGCCCTGGGCATCCGCATCATCGCGCCGATCCCCGGCAAAGGCACCATCGGTATCGAAGTGCCCAACAGCAAACCGCAGGTGGTGGGCATGCGCGGCGTGATCGCCAGTGAGAAGTTCCAGAACAGCAGCATGGACCTGCCCCTCGTGCTGGGCAAGACCATCAGCAACGAGACCTTCGTCACCGACCTCACCAAGATGCCGCACCTGCTCATGGCCGGTGCCACGGGTCAGGGTAAGTCCGTGGGCTTGAACGCGATCCTCGTCTCGCTGCTCTACAAGAAGCACCCGAGCCAGATCAAGTTCGTGCTGGTGGATCCGAAGAAGGTGGAACTCACCCTCTTCAACAAGATCGAGCGCCACTTCCTGGCCAAACTGCCGGGGGACAGCGACGCGATCATCACCGACACCAAGAAGGTGGTGGCCACGCTCAACAGCCTGTGCATCGAGATGGACGAGCGCTACGAGCTGCTGAAGGATGCGCAGGTCCGCAACATCAAGGAGTACAACGCCAAGTTCATCAGCCGTCGCCTGAACCCGGAGAACGGGCACCGGTACCTCCCCTACATCGTGTTGGTGGTGGACGAGTTCGCCGACCTGATCATGACGGCCGGTCGCGAGGTGGAAACGCCCATCGCCCGTCTGGCCCAGCTGGCCCGTGCCATCGGCATCCACCTTATCATCGCCACGCAGCGCCCGAGCGTCAACATCATCACCGGTACCATCAAGGCCAACTTCCCGGCGCGTATCGCCTTCCGGGTCACGAGCAAGATCGACAGCCGCACCATCCTCGATGCCGGCGGTGCCGACCAGCTCATCGGCCGTGGCGACATGCTCCTGAGCACCGGCAACGACCTTATCCGCATCCAGTGCGCCTTCGTGGACACGCCCGAAGTGGACAAGATCTGCGACTTCATCGGCAACCAGCGCGGCTACCCCGATGCCCTGCTCCTCCCCGAGGTCCCCACCGAGGACGGCGAAGGCGGCGTGGACCTGGACGATGGCGACCGCGACAGCATGTTCGAAGAAGCCGCCCGCCTGGTGGTACAGACGCAGCAAGGCAGCACCTCCCTGATACAACGCAAACTGAAGCTCGGCTACAACCGCGCCGGGCGTATCGTGGATCAGTTGGAAAGCGCGGGCATCCTGGGTGCCTTCGAAGGCAGCAAAGCCCGCCGCGTCTTGATCCCGAACGAAGCGGCACTGCATGCGCACCTGAATGGTGGTGTGCCGGCCGGGCCTGGGATGGGGGGATTTTGAGGGGGACCTACTCTACTGAAGATTGAGGAGCAGGACCTCAAAGATGGAAGACACTCCGGCATGTTTGACGTTTCATTGCCTCTCAGTAATTTTGAAGTATGAGAACATTCCGCAACATCACCTTCCTCCTTATTCTAAGCATCGGTCTATCCGCCTGTCAAGATGATGACCCGGTAGAACCATCGACACCGGCACCTCCGCCCACCGCATCTTCGATCTCGTTCATGGCGGTAACCTTCACCAGTTCGAACGCCTATTTTTCGACAACGAGCGGTATGACACAACCGGTGAATGCAAGCACAGCACAAGGCTTGGCCGAAGAGATCGATATTACCCTGATCTATGACGGTGACTATGGTGAAGTCGGTTTCTTCGCCCCCCTCACTCGTTCGCGTGAATGGTATTGGGACCAATTCCAGCAACCATGGTTATCGGCGGCCGATTCCACGACTATCTATGTCACCACACTAACACCTGCGCAGTTCACTGCTGCCCAAAGCAACTCCACCCTTATCGGTACGTATTTCGCTGACGCCAGCGTGGTGTACTTGGCACCTCATGGGATATTTCCTACGGGGACGTGCGTAGGTGGGCGTGTGTCGAGTTCTCCTCAAAGCGCTCAGGTTGCGGAGGGCACGGTTGTTGGTTTCAAGAACAACGTTACTGGCAAACGAGGCCTCATTCATGTACGAAGCGACCAGGATCAACTATGGGAGATCTTGACCAGCCAAACCAAGGTGGACATCATACGCGAACCCTGACCCGGTAAGCCTGAACTGTCGCGGAAGCCACCGTTGAGCGAATGTCGTTCAACGGTGGCTTTCACTTTCTCACCCTTGGCCATATCAGCCCAGGTGAACCTAAACATACCATTCCTTCCCCCCCCACCCCGCCCTTCACCGCTCGGCAACACCTGAAACACCACCGCTCCTTCTTGAACCAGATGAACGGGAAGCCGAGCAAGAGCATGCCCCAGCCGAAAAGCCTCCGCGAGAATTAGGGTTCGGTAGCGCGTTGTGTATTTTGAATCTTGGCAGGTTCTTCCGAAGAAGCCGCTACACCACTAGACAGTTCATTCCACAGCTCGGGGCACACACCACTTTGATCAGTGCCAGTCCCCCAACAGATAAAGCAACCACGCTCCTCCGAACGATCACGACCAAAGCTCAGAAAGTGCTTGGATATTCTGCGTCTAGGTCTATATTCGTTTCAACTAACCCCTACATTCACATGACAAAAACGATACTCCTCTCCTCTTTCGTGCTGGCCCAGTTGGGCCTGTTCGCCCAATGCACGGGGCAGATCCCAGCGAACGCCACCATCGTGGACGGTGACACGCCGGTGGGCGCCGTTTCCGGAAGCAACCAGACTTTCTGGGTGTGTGGTGATGCGTTCCAGAACCTGTTAACGGGCAACAACAACCAGGTCTACATCGAGTCTGGGGCCTTTGTTTCGATCAATGGTAGTGGCAACACGGTCCGCTACAAAGGCAATATCCCGTTGGGCATCTTCGGATCGAACAACGTGATCTACGCCACGGCTACAGCGGCGGTATCCAACCAAGGAACGGGCAACACGGTGAACACGTGTGGTACAGGTGGTGTAGTCTTCAACTACTCCACGGCACCCGCGGGCGGTTGCAATGTGGTCGGGATCGAGGAAGAATTGCTCGCAAGTCTGAACGTCAACTACGACGCGGCTTCGGATATGCTCCTGATCAACGCACCCGACGTTCAAGTGGAACAGGTCCGGGTCTTCAACATGGGCGGTAGTGAGGTCGTCTCCACCCGCCATGCTGGCACGCCCATCCTGTTGAACACACTCGCGGCGGGGAGCTACGTCGTTCGTCTGGATACGGACCAAGGTACCGTGATGCGTCGCTTCGTGAAGTAGACCTCGTCTGAACCGATCGTTGGCGCGGGGCTTCCAGCAATGGAGGCTCCGTGCTTTCATGGAAACAGGGGCTCCGAGGGAGGAAGACAATGGTTGAGTTTATATTGAACGTGTGAAGAGGGATTACTGAACACATACTCGCGACAGGGTGAGGGTATTTCACTAACCTTGTAAATCATCATTTGTCCAATGACAAATACCCTCCGCTCCATTTCAACCCTCGAGTTCATCCGCCGCCTAAAGGACTTCGACCAGCACGACAGCAAGTACGCCCTCTTCCTAGGCGCGGGCTGTTCCGTCACCTCCGGAATTCCTGCTGCGGCAACACTCGTAAGAGACATCTGGCTTCCACGTCTGCGCGACTTTCGGGCCAAGGGCGAAAAAGAACATGAGGTGTGGTTCAAAAGCATCCATACCGACTACGACCCAGGAAACCCCGCCGCGTGCTACGGCAAGGTCTTCGACATGCTATTCTTCGATCCCGAACCGCGTCAGCGCGAAATCGAAAAGCTCTGCGAAGGCCGCACACCCGGTTACGGCTATGCTGTGCTTGCGCAGCTCATCGCACGTCATACCGACCATTTCAACATGGTCCTCACCACAAACTTCGACGATCTAGTTTCCGACGCGCTCTTCCTCTATACCGACGCTCGTCCCCTTGTCGTCCATCATGAGTCGCTCGCTGCATATATCCGCCCAACACGCAAGCGCCCGCTCGTCGTAAAGCTCCATGGCGATCTACGCCTCAACCCGCTCAACAGCGAAGCGGAAACCGCTTCCTTGGACGAGCAGATCGAAAAGCATACGGCAACCATCCTGCACGATCGGGGAATCATCTTCATGGGTTATGGCGGCAGCGATGCCAGCATCCTCAAAATGCTAAGCGACCTACCTAGCGATGCACTTCGTTATGGCGTCTATTGGGTCCATCCGAATGAGCCCTCTGGGGACATTCGCGACTGGTTGATCAAGCGCAACGGAACATGGGTGCAAAGCGGTTGGTTCGACGAGGTCATGCTTCTCCTGCAGGATGAATTCAATCTCCCAGATCCCTCCGGCGATCGTTTCGCTAACATCTTCAGTGACTACTTTGATAAGCGCAAAGCGCTCCAAGCTGCCGTTGATCAAAAGCCGGAAGGCGCACCTGATAAAGAAGCACTCCAGCAAGCCCTCACCTCCACTGAGGCCGGGCTCCCTGAATTGTGGAAACTTCTCGCCGAAGCTGACCGCTTGGAGAAGTCAGACCCGGACGCCGCCGAACGCCTGTACAAAAAGGCAATTGAGCATTTTCCGGACCACGAGGCAACCCTTGGCAATTACGCGCTATTCATGGAAGATATCCGCAAGAAACCCGATGTCGCAGAAGACCTCTACAAGCGCGCAATCGCGGCCAACCCTAACCAAGTCAATAACCTCAGCAACTATGCGGTGTTCCTCAAGAATATCCGGAAGGATTACGATGCGGCAGAAGCGCTATACAAACGCGCCATCGAGGCCGACCCCAACGATACCAATATCCTCGGGAACTACTCAATTTACCTCACGGACATCCGCAAGGAATATGACGGTGCCGAAACTCTGTATAAGCGCGCTATCGCCGCAGCCCCAAACCACGCCCACAACCTCGGCAACTACGCGACATTTCTCGAGAATATCCGCAAGGACTACGATGCCGCAGAAGCACTATACAAGCGCTCCATTGCGGCCGATCCACACTACGCCACTCACCTCGGCAACTACGCGGATTTCCTCATGGATATCCGGAAGGAATACAATGCCGCCGAAACTCTATTCAAACGCGCCGTCGCGGCAGATCCAAACCACTCCTCCAACCTCAGCAACTACGCGGGTTTCCTCATGAATATTCGCAAGGACTATGATGCCGCTGAAGACCTACATAAGCGCGCCATCGCGGCCGACCCCAACCATGCCAACAACCTCGGTAACTACGCGCGTCTTTTGCTCGGCTTGGGTAAGCCCACGGGCCTCGATATGCTCCAACGCGCTTTCAACGCGTTGAAGAATGCACCTGAGCCCACAGTAGAGATCGAGTGCGCCTTCTACCTACTCGCCAACGGCCCCATCAAGGAGCGCGCCACTGCCCTGGCCACCGTCAAGCGCCTCATCCTTTCCGGAACGCGCTCACTCGGCTGGGATCTTTCCCTCAACATCCAGCGCGCCACCAAACAAAAACACCCCGATGTCGCCTGGCTCCCCAAGCTCGCCGCTGTCATTGCCGATGGCGCTGATCCGACTCCGCTTAACGAATGGTCCGCTTGGCAAAAGGCTTCACCGTAGAACACCATATACCTCAGCACAATCTTCCGAAGAACACCCTACTCCCTTTCACCTTTCAAATCACCCCCTTCACCGCCCTACTACACCCGAAACACCACCGCTCCCTTTTGAACCAAATGAATGGGAAGCCGAGCAGGAGCATGCCCCAGGCGAAGAGTCTGCGTGAGAAGTAGGGTTCGGAGATGTCGGTGGAGCCGCAGTGCGGACAGGTCACGGCTGGTGCTGAGTTCGCCTGCTTCACCATCCCCATATCTGTCGCTTGCAATAGATGGTGGTGGTACCCGAACGCAGGGTGAGGAACTCGTTGTCCACGGTGATCAGGAAGGGCGCCCCGTACACGACTTCGTGAGCCACCAATTCCTCGAGCAGCAGCTTACCGTCTTGGATCGACCAACTGGCGGACTGGCGCTCAGTATCCAAGCCTGGTAACACCACCGCACCGTTCTTGCCGAAGGTGAGACGTTCATGACATTCCTCGAACGCGACCAGCAAGTCGGTGCTTCGCACCTCCAGATCCTTGTCGTTGTACTGCACGCGTTGCACGCACCAGTCGTGCGCGGTGATACGCTCCGCCAAGGTGGGTTGCGCGCTGATCGCGATGGGCACGATGACGATGATGAGCACGATGGCCACCAGCACGAGCAACCGTGCCGCGAGCAGTTCGATGCGACCAAGGAGCGGGATCTCGCGGGTGATCCGGTCCAACTCCAACCAGATCGCGGCCTCCTCCGGTGGTCCATCCTTCAGGAAGCCCGCTTCGCGCAGGATGGTCCGTGCCTGCTCCACATCGGCGGCCCGCACTTGCAGCTTCACCCCACCTACCGCGTTGGAATAGAGGTTGTACACCTGCACGGTGAGTTCATCCTTCAGGTGGGTCTCGATGCCGGCATCCTCCAAAAGGCCGCGCGGCACCACGGCATCGGTGGGCCAGGTGAAATCGACGATGGTGACGAAGGTGTCCATGGAATTCATTCACACGAGGATCTTGACGGGTGTGGCTTCGTCTGACAGCGAAGGTCACACCACTTTCACAGCGGTGATCCGCCAGCTCGGCACCCACTCGAACGGGGCGATGCTTCTTTCCCAAAGTGCTTCGCGTCGATCGGCAGCCACGAGGTTGTTAGTGCAGCGCACCTGTTGATGGCCGGCCTCGCGCCAAATGCCCTGGATCATCCACCGATCTCCTTCAAACCAATGACTCCAGACCTGGTGCCTGCCGTGGTTGTAGAAGGAATGGATCTCTTCGTTGGCGATGATCTCCGTGCAATTGAACTCCTCGGCGCCCACATGCCCTTGTACACGGTGTAGGATGAAGAAACGGCCCTCCAGCCACTCGTATTCTTCCACCCATCTGATCACCAATTCCGCACGATCCGGCATGGCGAGCTGTACACCTTCCACATTCCAACGACCGATGAGGGTTTCGGCATGGGGATCGAGCGGGCCTGGTGTCATCATGGGCGTGGCGGAAAGCTTGCGAAAGTAGGCGGACTGTCGCCTGCTGTCGGCGTCTAGCGGTACCGGTGCATTTGAAATTCTTGAAAGGTCAACCACCACGAAGGTCGTCACAGGAACGGCTCGTCACAATATTCCAACACCTTGATGTCCCGCCCATTACCTTCAATTCGCCGTTGGCAAGTCTCTCTCCTTGCCATGACACATTCTCGCCCCCATATCGACCTCGCGATGGCGCGCGTGGTGCATTCCACTGGTGATCTGGTGGAAGTGCGCATAGGGCCTCTTGTGCGTATCGATCCCGCAGGAACACGGGAGGCGCTCCAAGCCTGTCGGACGTTCTTGGGCGCGCGCAAAGGGCCGATCCTATTCGTGGTGGAAGGCGATCCGGCGTGGGACCCGGCTCTCCTACAGGTGGATCACTTCACGGAGTTCGGCGAAACGATCGAAGCCGTGGGTGTGGTGGTGACGAACAAGGTGTTGGCCTTGGCGGCGAACACCTACTTCAGCCTCTTTCCGCCCGACTTCCCGATCCGCATCGACCATGACGAAGTTGCGGTGCGGGCATGGCTTGCAGCCACTTGATCAGGACCCTGGTCATTGAACGATCCTCGCATCGACCGATGGAACTGAATGGGATGAATGGTGACCAGATCCCAATTGGCGGTCGCACAATTCCGGGTGTTTGTCGCCGTTCCTCGATCCAAGCGTGAATGACCACTGCTCCTGCGGTTGGTTGACTTTATTTGCATCGCTCCATGAACCGCGTGAACCACAGACCGCTATTTGCCCTACGTGTGCAGCGCGCGCTCCTGTTCATGGCACTTTGGTCAGTTGGGGTCATGGCGTCAGCGCAACCGCTCACCAGCACGATCTCCGGTTACATCACCGACGAACGTTCGGGCGAGGCCTTGATCGGGGCCACGGTGTTCGACCTGCGGTCGGGCAAGGGCACCGTTTCCAATGTGTACGGCTTCTATAGTCTGACGCTCCCCAACGATAGTATCGCGCTGCGTTTCACCTTCGTGGGCTATCAATCGGCGCAGTTGCGCACCCTGCTCAACGGGGCCATCACCCATCACGTGAAGCTCGGTCCCTCGTTGGAATTGCGCGAAGTGGAAGTGGTGGGCAGACGCACCGGCGACGAGGTGGAAAGCACGCGGATGGGCACCATCGAATTGCCGATGGAGAAGGTGCGCAGCCTCCCCGTGCTGTTGGGCGAGCGCGACGTGATCAAGACCCTGCAATTGTTGCCGGGTGTGCAGAGCGGGTCGGAAGGCAGCTCGGGTCTGTACGTGCGCGGTGGTGGTCCGGACCAGAACCTGATCCTCTTGGACGGTGTGCCGGTATACAACGCCAACCACTTGTTCGGGTTCTTCTCGGTGTTCAATACCGATGCGATCCGCTCGGCCACCCTGACGAAAGGCGGATTCCCGGCGGAGTATGGCGGCAGGCTCAGTTCGGTGATCGACCTGCGGATGAAGGAAGGCAACAATCAGAAGCTGCACGGTGAGGGTGGCATCGGCCTGATCGCCTCGCGCATCACCTTGGAAGGTCCGCTGCGCAAGGAGAGCACCTCGTTCATGATCTCTGCCCGGCGCACCTACTTGGATGTGCTGGCGCGTCCGCTGATCCGCTCCTCCACCGACGGCAATTCCACCGGTGGCTACTACTTCTATGACCTGAACACGAAGGTGAACCACCGCTTCTCCGACCGCAGTCGGTTGTATCTAAGCGGCTATTTCGGACGCGACCGGTTCTATGCACGAGACCGGTACAGCTGGAACAACGCCGGCGACACGTACGAGGACAAGAACGAGACGGGGCTCGATTGGGGCAATGCCATTGGGGCGCTGCGGTGGAACTACGTGTTCAACCCGCGCTTGTTCAGCAACACCACCCTCACCTACAGCAACTACCGGTTCCGCGTGAACAACGAGCAGGAGAGCATCCGCACGGTGAACGGTGCTACCTCGGAAGAGTTCTGGGGCATCACCTACCGATCAGGCATCGAGGACTGGAGCGTGCGCACGGACTTCAACTACATGCCGGTGCCGGAGCATTACATCAAATTCGGCGGCGGCGCCATTCTACACACCTTCACGCCAGGTGTGAGCCGCGCCGTGCAGGAAGGCGATCAGGCCAGCCAGGACACCACCTACGGTTCCGCGCCGACCAAGGCCCAGGAGTTCTTCGTTTACGCACAGGATGAGTTCGCCCTCGGTGGCAAGGTGAAAGTGAACGCAGGGCTGCATGGTTCCGGGTTCCTGGTGAACGGGACGACCTACCTCTCGCTTCAACCGCGCGTTTCAGGGCGCTACCTGTTGAACGAGCACTCGTCGGTGAAACTCTCCTACGCGAATATGGCGCAGTTCCTGCACCTGCTCACCAACGCGGGCATCGGGTTGCCTACGGATCTATGGGTACCACCCACCGACCGGGTGAAACCCCAGTTCGCGGACCAAGTGGCGGTGGGCTATACACGTTCGTTCAGCGCCACCTACATGGGCACTTTCGAGGCCTACTACAAGTACATGCGCAACCTGATCGAGTACAAGGATGGCGCCACCTTCCTCGCCACCGGCACCGACTGGCAGAATAACGTGGCCGTAGGCAACGGCTGGAGTTACGGCGGCGAATGGCTGCTGGAGAAGAAGGAAGGCAAGACCACAGGTTGGATCGGTTATACGCTTTCGTGGACACAGCGCGAATTCGAAGAACTCAACGAGGGCCGCGTGTTCCCGTACCGGTATGACCGCAGGCACGACGTTTCCGTGGCCCTCACCCACCACATCAACGAGCGCGTGGATGTAGGGCTGGTCTGGGTATATGGCACGGGTAGCGCGGTCACACTTCCCCTCGAGCGCTACCAGACCCTGGGCCAGCAGGACATCTTCTTCGGCCCATCGGAGGTGGACCACATCGAAGAGCGCAACAATTACCGCACACCGGCCTACCATCGGTTCGATCTGGGTGTGAACATGCACAAGAAAACGCGCTGGGGTGAGCGCACTTGGAGCCTCGGACTCTACAACGCGTACAGTCGTCAGAACCCGTTCTACCTGTACTTCTCGGTGGATGATGCGGGTCGTCCACGCCTCACCCAGATCAGCTTGTTCCCGATCGTCCCTTCGGCCACCTATAACTTCACGTTCTGATGGGCCCGCTCAACCATTCCAGACTATTTGTTGGTCTCCTCGTGCTGGCGCTGGCGGGCTCGGGTTGCCGCAAGTACATCGATTTCGAAGGCGAGGACATGCCACCGCGGCTGGTCCTGAACGGCATCGCCACGGCCGATTCGGTAGTGACCGTAGACCTCTCCAACAGCCGTGGGGTGATCGATCCGGCGCCCTTGGCGGCGATCACCGATGGACAGGTGAGGCTTCTCGATGACCAAGGCAACATCGTGGAGACGCTCGTGCATCAAGGCGATGGGCGATACCGCGGAAACACGAACATCCCGTCCGGATCCACGATCACCGTGCAAGCGGATGCACCGGGCTACGGCACGGCGAGCGCTTCGGACCGCGTGCCATTCGCGGTACCTGTACTCCAGTGGGATACGGCCACCGTGATCACATCGGGAGGTCAGGGCTTCGAATTCCCCACGCTGGAATTGGAATTCACCTTCGATGATCCCGGAGGTCAGGAGAACCACTACTTATTGGAAGGCCTCGTGGTGCAGAGCGATTCGATCATCTTCATTTGGGATGAGCAGCTCGGTGATTGGGTGTTGGACACGGTACCTGCGCTGAACCCGGTGTTCACGCCCATGAACTTCTCCTCCACGGACCAGGTGTTGATCGCAGGCACCGATGTGGGTGTCGGCGATACACGCACCTACTTCACCCGGGCGGTGCTGCGCGACGATCTCTTCAACGGAACCACGCGTACCATCGCCGTGAGGTTGGAGAATCTGATACGGCCGAGCCGTTTCGAACTACGGTGGGTGAGCATCTCGGAAACGGCGTACCGCTACTACCGGACACTGGAGCGTTACAACTATGCGCAAGGCGACCCCTTCGCGGAGCCAGTGCAGGTACACAGCAATGTGGAGGGCGGCCTGGGGATCTGGGGTGGCGCCAACGTGGCGCGGGTGACGATCGGGTTGTGAGGTTCGACCTCATTATGGCCGAGGCCATGCACCACTCCTAGTGCTTGAGCGGTCACTTGGCACCTGGCGTGGCGCAGGGCACCATGTCCTTCGCACCACTGCGGTGCGCCAACGAGCCCGAGCGCGCCTTTTTTCCATTGCCACAGGCGGGTGAGCGGAAGATCATCCACCGGATGCGGAGGTAGAGGTCGAGCGCGTTCACATCGCGTCTGCTCACGAAGGGCATGATGTGGTCGCTGCCCACCACGATCCCATGGAAACGCAGCATGAAGCCGATGGTGGGTTTCGCGATGTCGTACTCGTGTAGGACGATCGGAAGAGCCGCCTCAAGGTAGCGTGTTTCGAAACGTGGGGTGATGGCCAGCGCACCAGCTCGGCGCAACCGCAAGCTCGTGGGGGCGGCAACGTTCTGCACCGCTGCAAAGCCCACGTAGGCGAAGTCCTTGATCCGTTGATCGAACTGAAGCGAGACCGCCGTGGGAAGGCCCATGCGCATACCCTGCGTGCGAGTCCATGTGGTGGCCGTGGCGAGCAGGCTATCGATGCCATCCACGCCGCGGACGCGCATATCGCCATGATCGGGGATGCTAAGGGCGCCGGCATTGATGGTCCCCGCCTCGGCACCGCGGAAGCGGATACCCCCGAGGTCGACCAATGACAGACCGATGCGGTAACGATAGCGCATGGGTGTGCATCCGGCGCCGCCGCGGTGTGGCAGGTAGCCGTCCGCTTCGGAAAGAGTACGCTCATAGGTGATGCCCACGTCGGCGCCCCAGCCGTTGCCGGCGTTCATGGCGGGCAAGGCAAAGCCATAGCGGGCGGTCATCTCATGGATTTCGAGCCGGGCGGTATCGTGTACCGTATAGTCGAGCGCGGTGATCTGGAACGCCCCAGCGGCATGTCCCATCAAATACTTCAGCCCAACCCCGGCGCTGAGCAAACTGAACCCTTCGGCCTTGAGGATGTGGGCGTAGTTGAGACCGGCCTCGGTCCATGCTGCGCCCAAGGCCCGCATGCGGGTATCGCTGTAGCGTGTGCCATGCTGCGGTGCATAGTTGAGCCCTTCGTAGATGAAATTGCCCAGTTCCGGCGAAACCCCTGAAGCGCTCACGTGGGCGCGGGAGCGAACACCCAGGCCGATGGTTCCACGCCCAAGGGCCAGGGACACGGCAGGCCCGAGCACGGCGGCCGACACGGTGGCGCGGTGGGTGCGGGCCAGGTCCAACGAGCGCATCACCAAGCGGCCCTCACCCGCCGTGGCGAAGCCCGAACCGAACTCGCTCAGCAAGGGGTCTTGCCTACCGGTCCAAGCCACCAAGCTATTCCACGCGGAGACATCCACCCCGCCCAGGCGGATATCCATCCACGGCCATTGCCCGGCGGTGCGGGCCGGGTTTAGAAAGGCGATGTCCGTACCACCGAAGTTGCTGTGCAGCAGGCCGAAGCGCTCCTGGGCGATGACCGCCGTGTGGAGCAGCAGCAGACCGGAGAGGAGGCGTGCGCGCATGAGGCACCTTGTACGCCGGAACGGGGTTGAAGGTTGACGGACAGTTACAGAGGCAGAACGCATACATCACCGCCGTCACACTTCCCTGTTCAAAACTCGCCGAGTTACCAACACGGTCGGATGGCTTCGCCGCCTGTTCTTTGTGATCAAGAACCGTTGACCCAACGCTTAGCACGGTCGCGGAACACGCATCAAGAACCTTTGTGAGAACGCCTGCGCCGGGCCTCGGCGCGCAAAGCATGGCCAAGATCATCTCCATCGTGAACCAGAAAGGCGGCGTGGGTAAGACCACCACCGCCATCAACCTGGCCGCCAGCCTGGGCGTGCTGGAACGTCGCACCCTGCTGGTGGATGCCGACCCGCAGGCCAACGCCACCAGCGGTGTGGGTTTCGACCCCCGGACCGTGAAGGCGAGCATCTACGAGTGCATCATCAACAATGCGGCCCCTACGGATGTGATCGTGGGGACGGACAACCCGAACATGGACCTGATGCCGGGCCACATCGACCTGGTGGGTGCCGAGATCGAAATGATCGATATGCGCGACCGGGAGCAGCAGTTGAAGAACGTGCTGGAACAGGTGCGCGACCAGTACGACTTCATCATCATCGACTGCTCCCCTTCCCTGGGCCTGGTCACGGTGAACAGCCTCACCGCTAGCGACAGTGTGATCGTGCCGGTGCAGTGCGAATATTTCGCGTTGGAGGGGCTGGGCAAGTTGCTCAACACCATCAAGATCGTGCAGCAGCGCCTCAATCCCGAACTGGTCATCGAAGGCATGTTGCTCACCATGTACGATAGCCGCCTGCGCCTGGCCAACCAGGTGGTTGAAGAGGTGAAGACCCACTTCCAGCAGCTCGTGTTCGATACGGTGATCCACCGCAACGTGGCCCTGGGCGAAGCGCCGAGCCATGGACAGACGATCATCATGCACGACGCCACGAGCAAAGGCGCAGTGAACTACCTGAACCTGGCGCGCGAGATCCTGCAGAAGAACAGCCTTACCCGGATCCCCGATAGTGAGCGCACCATCGCCGTTGAAGCAGAACAATGACCACGAAAAAGAAAGGCCTGGGCCGCGGATTGAGCGCCCTACTGGACGATCCGGCAACGGACATCACCACCTCGTCCGGTAACGACCAGCCGGCTCCGAGCAGCGGTCCATTGCCCACACGTGCGTCAAGCCCGATCGGCATGGTGCCCATCGCGCAGATCGAGGCAAACCCCTTCCAGCCGCGCACCCACTTCAGTGAAGAGGCGCTGCTGGAATTGTCGCAGAGCATCAAGGAACTGGGCGTGATCCAACCGGTGACCCTGCGCAAGATGGGTTACGACCGCTACCAGCTCATCAGCGGTGAGCGGCGGTTCCGCGCCTCGCAATTGGCGGGGCTGGAGGAAGTGCCGGCCTATGTGCGCATCGCCAACGACGAGGCCATGTTGGAGATGGCGCTCGTGGAGAACATCCAACGCGAGGAGCTCGACGCCATCGAGGTGGCCATCAGCTTCCAACGGTTGGTGGATGAAGTGAAACTGACCCAGGAGCAGCTGAGCGAAAAGGTGGGCAAGGACCGCACCACCGTCACGAACTACCTACGCCTGTTGCGGTTGCCGCCGGAGATCCAATTGGGTCTGCGCCAGCGGGCCATCGGCATGGGCCATGCGCGCGCGCTGATCGCCATCGCCGACCCCGCCAAGCAGGTGGAGCTGTACCAACGCATCGTGGCCAGCCAGTTGAGCGTGCGCCAGGTGGAGGAGCTCGCCCGTGCTGCCGCCATGAAGGGTCCGCGCGGGGCTTCTTCGGGAAGTCCGGTGCGCCCCAACAAGGACCTGAGCAAATTGCTCGCCCAGCATTTCGGCACCCGCGTGGTGGTGAAGCAGAACACGGAAGGCAAAGGCCGCATCGAGATCCCGTTCAAGAACGAGGATGAACTGCGGAAGATCCTGGCCGTGATCCGGGATTGAGCTCTGAGTTGTTGCCAGAGTTGAGCTTCAGTGCTGTCGTTTTTCGGTCCGAGCCGTTGTTCGAGGTATCACGGCCCGAAGCTTGCCATCTTTGTCCCCATGCGGGCTTCGTTCACCTCACTCCTCTTCGCCGTGGGCGTGGTCTGCGCGGCCCAGGTGGAGGTGGTGCCGAGCACGCCTGTCGTGGACAGTGCCGCGGTGCGCGACCCGTTGATCATCGGCGGTAGCGAGCTGATCGAGGCGACCGCGGCCAACACCGCACCGAAAGACAGTTCGGATTGGCGCCAGCGGCATTCGCCAGGTAGGGCAACGCTCTTCAGCGCGGTGCTCCCCGGCGCAGGTCAGCTTTATAACCGGAAGTATTGGAAGGCGCCGCTCGTTTGGGGTGCACTGGGCACCAGCCTGTATTTCGTTCAGCGCAATGGCAAGGAGTTCCGTCGCTACAAGGATGCTTACATCGCGGTCACCGATGGTGATCCCAGCACTTCGGACGAATTCAACGGGCGGGTGAGCGCCCAACAATTGCTCGACGTAACGGACACCTACCGCAAGTGGCGCGACATGAGCTACATCGCCGTGGGGCTGATCTATGTGCTCAACATCGTGGATGCCAGCGTGGACGCCAATTTCGTGCGGTTCGATGTGAGCCGCGATCTGACGTTGAACGCGTCGCCCTCGTGGGAACTGGCTTCCCGCGGAGCCTTGGGCTTGTCATTGAGCCTGTCGGTCCGGTAGGCGTAGAAATGAAGAAGCGCTGGTGTGGACCAGCCACACCAGCGCTTCTTTTCCTTGGTCACTCCTGCGCGAAAGTGCGCGTCTTCAGTCCTTCACGACTTGCACGGCAGTGCGCATGTCTCCTTGCATCAACACCACTTGGTAAGCGCCGCTGGCAAGACCACGTAGATCAAGCACCTGTGTATGGTCGCCTGCTTGGAGCGTGCTGTTGGAAGTGAAGGTGCGCACGATCCTTCCTTGAACGTCGGTCAAGAGGAGCGAGATCGCTGCGGGCTGTGCCACGGTGAAGGTGAACCTAGCCTCATCGGTCAACGGGTTCGGGTAGACCAAGGTGGTCGAAGGGTCAAGGTCCAGATCGGTCAGGCCCACGGTCAATTCATTCAACAAGCGGGTCACGGCGAAAGCACGCACCAGGTTAACGGAACCATCACCACCGACCAGGACCTTGCCATCGGGCTGCAAGGCCAGGCTCGAGAAATACACCGGACCATTGGGGCTCGTGAAGGATTGGAACGTGCCATCAGCTTGGCCGTTCGCAAGCCGACGCTCCACTTGCCACAAGGCATCGTTGGTCGTGTAGCCCACCAGGATGCGGCCATCGGGTTGCGCAAGCACGCGGATCACCTGATCGGGATCGATGAAGTCTCCACTGACCATACTACCGCTGGTGCCCAAACCTGTACCTGGCTGTCCTGTGCTGGTGAACCGATGGATCTCGTACGGGTCGGTGTTCACGCCGAGCAGGACGGTACCCGTCGCTTCCAAAGCTATGGACGTGGAATACGCATACCCCGCTTCGGTATTGGCGATCACAAGGCCTTGATCACCGAACGCCGTGTTGATGTTCCCGTTCGGAAGAAAGCCCATGATGTACGGTGCATCTGTATCGGTGAAGGTCATGCCCGAGACCAGGACGTTGCCACTTGCGGTGACCACCAGCTGATCCACATCCGTGAATGTTCCCAGCGTGCTGAAAGCGAGTCCATCGGAGCCGAAACCGGCCGCATCCAGGGCACCGTTGGCGAGGTATTGGGCGAGCACCAGCTCACTGGTCCCTCCATCGAAGAAACTACCTGCGACGATGATCTTCCCGTTGGGCAGGATGCTCACGTCGAACGCTCCTTCGCTGCCGTTGGGAACATCGGTCAACACCACGCCGTTATCGCCAAAGGTCTCGTCCAGCGCGCCAGTGGCATCAATACGCATGAGTTCGATGCTCGCGTCGGTATCATCGCCTGTGGGGAAGGAGTAGCCCGCCAGAATGAACTTGCCATCGGCTTGGAGTGCCGCCGCTTTGGAGAAATGCTCCCGACCTGGTGCACCGAAGAACCCTTGGTCGACCAGGATACCATCTGTATCGAACTCAGAGAATGCCATGTTCTGTACCGTAGGCTCCAGTTCGACACGACTTCCAATGATGACGATGTTTCCGTTAGGGCGTACGAACAGATCACTGGAAAAGAGGTAGTCGTCGCCGTTACCGAAAACGACCGTACCATCGCCGGCGAAGCCATTGTCCGGTGCTCCTGGTTGGGAAAAAGCGGCCAGGCCGATGAATGAAGCGCTGATCAACGAGAGTGTACGTCTAAGCATGGGTTGCGTGTTGGTTGCGTTCAAACCTAGCCGGACCGCGAAGGCGCCGACTCGGAACGAATGTTCCGATCGGGCTGAATGGGCGTTCACGCTACAGCGACGCGCGGTGCACGTGGCAAGAACAAAAGTTACTTTGCGCTCGAACGGAACGGATCGACCATGCGCATCGCACTCTACGGATCAGGACGGATGGGCAAAGCCATCGCGGCCATCGCCGAACAACGCGGTCATACCATCGGTTTGGTGGTCGATTCGCGCAACGCGGGCACGGCGCCGACCGGCTGCGATGTGGCCATCGAATTCAGCCGACCCGAGCATGCCATGGACAACATGCGACTTTGCCTCGCCCACAACGTACCGGTGGTGGTCGGCACCACAGGTTGGTACGACGAACTCGGTTCGGTGAAGGCTCTGGTGGGGCGATCGGAAAGCAGCCTATTGTGGGCAAGCAACTTCAGCATCGGGGTCAACCTCTTCTTTCGCATGAACCGCATGCTCGGCGGTCTGATGGACCGCCAGCCGGACTATCGGGTCCATATCGACGAGATCCATCACATCCACAAATTGGACGCGCCCAGCGGCACGGCCATCACCTTGGCGCGCGATATCGACCTGAAAGCCCAGCGGTATTCGGGCTATGAACTCCATGAGGTCAAGCAGGCGAAGGAGGCCGCACATGCTCCTGCTCCTGCTCCTGCCCTTGCTCCTGCTCCTGTTCCTGCTCCTGCCCCCTCACCTGTTCCCATCTTCAGCGAGCGGATCGGCGAGGTGACCGGGAAACACTCCGTGACCTGGACCAGCGCCAACGACCGCATCGTGATCACCCACGAAGCCTTCGACCGCACCGGCTTCGCTACGGGAGCTGTAGTGGCGGCCGAGTGGCTCAAGGGGCGCAAAGGCCTCTTCACCATGGACGACGTCCTGGACTCCTTGTGAGCCTTGCTCAGCGCCAGGTGCTGCACGGGCCCTTGCTCCTGCCCCTGGACCTGCACCTGACCTTGCTCCTGACCCTGCTCCAGTGCCTGCTCCTGACCGAGCTCCTGCACCTGTCCCCGTCATCCCGCCTAACGGCCACTGGTACAGGCGTTCACAGCATTTCACGATCGGCCGACCGTCCAAGTCAGCACTAGTTCGCACCTTCGCTGTCCGCTGTCCGCCGACCGCGAACCTTGCCCATGATCCCGTACCTCTTCCTGTTCGCCTATATCGCCGTGGTCTTCGCCAGCCTTTGGAAGCTTTTCCAAAAGGCTGGTAAACCCGCTTGGGCCGGTTTCGTACCGGGCTATAACATCTTGGTCTGGCTCAAGATCAGTGGCAAACCGTGGTGGTGGATCTTCCTGTTCCTAGTACCGGGTGTCAACCTGCTCATGTTCATTATCATGAACGTGAACACGAGCATCATCCTGGGCCAACGCGAAGTGAAGGACCATGTGATCATGACCTTCCTGCCGTGGGTGAAATTGCCCCAGACCATCTTCGCCAACACCACCTACGTGGGCCCGATCCCGGTGTCGGAACGCAAACGCGGTTTGTTGGGTCAGTGGGGCGACGCCATCCTCTTCGCGGTGATCGTGGCCACGGTCTTCCGCACATTCACCTTCGAGGCCTTCACCATCCCCACGCCTTCCATGGAGAAGAGCCTGTTGGTGGGCGACTACCTCTTCGTGAGCAAATTGAGCTATGGCCCGCGGATGCCCATGACGCCGGTGACCTTCCCCTTCACCCACCACACCATGCCCTTCACGGCGAGCACGCCCTCGTTCGTGAACTGGTTCAGCCAGCCCTACCGTCGCCTGCCGGGCTTCGGTTCCCCCGAACGCGGCGATGCGGTGGTGTTCAACTTCCCCGAAGGCGATACGGTGGTAGCGAATTTCCAGAACCAGAGCTACTATCAGTTGGTGCGTAACTACGGGCGCAAGAAGATCCACGACCCCAACTTCCGCATGCTGAACATGGTGGACGGCCAGGTGCGGCAAGTGCCCACCGGTGGTATCCTCGTTCGTCCCCTGGACAAGAAGGAGAACTACATCAAACGGTGCGTGGCCGTTGCGGGTGATTCCTTGGAAGTGCGCCATGGCACCGTGTTCGTGAATGGACAAGAGCAACCCCTTCCCACGGGTGGTCAGTTGGCCTACGAGTTCATCCTCCGCTCCAAGTTCAATGAGAGCCGCTTGAAGGACATGTTGGACATCAGCCCGGACGACATCGGCCCCAGTGAGAACGGTGGCACGTCGATCCCCTTGACCGCCGATGCCGCTGCGAAGCTGAAAGGCTTCGACAACGTGATCAGCATGACGCGCCAGGACCACCCGCGTGGATACGGGAACGACTACGCCAAACTACCCTACTTCCCGAACCACCCGGATTTCGACTGGACCGAGGACAACTTCGGGCCGATCTACATCCCGAAGAAAGGCGCCACGGTGCAATTGAACGAGCGGGTGCTGCCCTTGTACGAGCGCGTGATCCGCGTGTATGAGCACAACGATCTTGAAGTGCGTGGCGGTGAGATCCTCATCAACGGCCAGCCTGCGTTGAGCTACACCTTCAAGCAGGATTATTTCTGGTTGATGGGTGACAACCGCCACCGCTCGCAGGACTCACGCTTCTGGGGATTCGTGCCGCACGACCACGTGGTGGGCAAGGCGGTGCTGGTCTGGTTCACCAAGGATCCGTACACGGGTATCCGCTGGAAGCGCCTGTTCACCGTGGTGAAGTAGGCACCTGCCGACCGTTGTCCCATGGAAGAAGAACAGGGCAACACGGCTGAGCGCACGGAGGTTTCGTCCATCCGGTCTTGGTCCTCACGGCTGCTGCAGAACGAGTGGTTGAAAGCCTTCGTCCTGGCCTTGGTGCTACTGCTCTTCCTGCATGCCTTCGTGGTGCGTTGGGTGATCGTGGAAAGCACGAGCATGTTCGCCACCTTGAAGCCGGGTGATCTCGTGCTGGTGCAACGCTGGCCGCTCTGGACCGGGCTCGATCGTGGTGATGTGGTGGTGTTCCGCGATCCGCTGAAGGACGATGTATCCATGGTGCGCCGACCCTTGCTGGTGAAACGCATCGCTGGCATGCCCGGTGACCGCGTAGAGATACGGCGTGGAAAGTTGTTCGTGAACAACAAGGCGGAAGTGAACTCCGCCTACTCCACACAAGCCTATCTGGTGCGGCTTCGCAACGAACGCTTCGCGGATAGTCTGCTGCGGGAACTCGGTCTTCCGCTGCAACTGCACCGCGCTGGCCGCGCGTTCGTGGAGCTTCCCTTGAACGAGGAACTGGCTGAACGGGTCGAGCGACTCCCCTACGTGCTTAGCGCTGATGCGCTCGGGTTGGCACGCGGTGCACAGCGGCACATCTTCCCGTTCAGTCCACGCTACCCGTGGAATGGCGACGACTTCGGCCCGGTGACCGTACCTCGACAAGGCGATACGCTACACATCACCGTGGACAACCTGCCCTTGTACGACCGGCTGATCAGCCATTACGAGGGGCACGAGCTCGGCGTGGACCGGAACGTGCTCCGCATCGATGGACGACCACTGACCGATTACGTGGTGGAACAGGACTACTACTTCGTACTGGGCGACAGCAGGCACCACAGCGCCGATTCGCGCTATTGGGGATTCGTACCTGCGGATCATGTCACAGGCCGCGCCGGTCTGCTGCTTTGGGGCAAAGGCGTGGATGGATCGCGCAGCGGCCGCGACTGGTCGCCGCTATAGGGGGTAGATTTGCACCATGATGCGTTGGTTGTTCGGATCGTTGTTCGCGATGGTGCTCGCCGGTTGTGGCAGCAGCAGTCAGGAGGAATTGTGCGCGGAATTCTTCGAACCGTATCCGGACATGATCTCGGACCGGACCAGGACGCACCTGAACGCCACGTATGTGGATGGCATGGCACTTTATGCGGCGGGCAACTACGAAGCAGCGCGCGATAGCATCACCAAGTTCCTGAAGATCCAACGCGCCGACCGCACCGGCTACATCTACCTCGCCAGCGCTTACCTCGCGTTGGGCGATCCGGACAAAGCCGAACTGCAATTGGACCACCTCGGCCGGGCCAACCTGCTGCACTACGACGACCAGATCGAATGGTACCGCGTGGTGTGCTGGGTGTGCGGTGGCCAGCTGGAACGTGCCCGTGGTGCGGCACAGCGCATCGCCGATGGTAGCGCACATACCTACCGGAGCGAAGCGAAGAAGCTCTTGAAGCGTCTTCCCGCCAAGGCTTCGTAACGATGGATGTGGTCGCACGCTTACAGCGACGGCTTTCCGGGCCACTACCCGGCCACGACGCCTTCCTGGAACTGAGCGGCTACAAACGGCCTGATCTGGAACGCGCACGCCAGCTGGACCCACCACCACGGGAGAGCGCGGTACTCGCTCTACTCTATCCGAAGGACGATGAGCTCCATTTGTTGTTGATGGTCCGGCCCACGTACGATGGCGTTCACAGCGGCCAGGTCTCCTTCCCCGGTGGCAAACGGGAGCCGGGTGACGCGGACCTGACGCAGACTGCCTTGCGCGAGTTCGCCGAGGAGACGGGTGCTGCTGCGGACCACGTGGACGTGCTGGGGGAGTTGAGCAGCGTGTACATCCCACCGAGCCGCATGCTGGTGACACCCTATGTGGGATTCGCGGAGCGCATCGGCCCGTGGCAGCCTGATCCCAAGGAAGTGGCCCGGCTTCTGGAAGTGCCGCTGGAACAGGTGATGCGCGAAGACATCCTCAAGCGCCGCGAACAATTCATCCAGATCATGGGGCGCAGCGTGGAGATCCCCTACTTCGACCTCGAGGGCGAAGTGGTGTGGGGCGCCACCGCGATGATGATCGCCGAGCTACGCGAACTGCTCCTGCGCGATGCCGAGCTTGGCTGAGAGGGCCTCGTTCGGCGTGGTGCCTTGCTTATCGCCGCTGTAAGCGGGTTTCAATCGACGCACGAAGTACATGTCGATGCGGCCCTTGTTCTTGGCCTCGATCTGGCCGCGGTGCTCGCATTCGAAATAGTCCTTCACCAGTTCGTAGGTGGCACCGCTGATGTTCACCTCGCCGGGCTCACCGCTGCTTTCCATGCGGCTCGCGGTGTTCACGGCATCGCCCCAGATGTCGTAGGCGAACTTGCGTTTGCCCACCACACCCGCCACCACCGCACCACTGTGCAGGCCGATGCGCAGCGACCACGGTTGTTTGCCGGCCGCCGCGTGTTCGCGGTGCCATTGGTTCATCAGCTCGCGCACCTCCACGGCGGCAGCTACGGCCTTCACCGCGTGGTTCGGGTCCGACTTGGGCACCCCGCAGGCGCTCATGTAACTGTCACCGATGGTCTTGATCTTCTCGATGCCGTAGCGGCCGATGATCTCATCGAAGCGGATGAAACAATCGTCCAGTTCGCTCACCAACTCTTCCGGCGTCATCTTCTCGGCCACTTGGGTGAAGCCCTTCATGTCCGTGAACATCACGGTGACCTGGTCATGGCGTCGCGCGGTGGCCTTGCCGTTCTCCTTCAATTCCTCGCTGATCTCCTTCGGCAGGATGTTGAGTAGCAGGTCCTCGATGCGCACTTTCTGGCCTTCGATCTCCTTGCTCTGGGCCACCACTTCGGCGGTGCGTTCCTCCACCTTGCGCTCCAGGATGATGTTGCGCATGCGCAGCTGCCGTTCGCGCACCTTGATGTAGCTGAAGAGCACGATGCTGAGGAGGGCCACCAAGGCCGTGTAGAACCACCAGCTCCTGTACCACGGGGGAAGAATGGTGAATTCCATTTCAGCAGGTGGATCACTCCAAAGGCCACTTCGATCCATGGCCTTCACCTGGAACGTGTAGCTACCGGGAGGAAGCGCCGGATAGTAGGCATCGGTCTCTGCGGTGATCGGTTGCCAATCATCGTCCAGGCCGCTCAGCTTGTACATGTACCGCACAGCGTTCGGGTCGCTGAGGGAAACACTGCTGTACGCGATGCGCACGTTCCGTTCGTCGTGGTCCAATCGATCATCGGTCATGGTCCGGTCTTCGAGGTTCACCTTCCAACCGCGGATGGCCACGAGGGGGGCGATGGAACGTTCGGCTCGCTTTTCGCTGCCCACGCGGGTGGCACCGTTCACGGTACCGAACCAGAGGTCACCGGATCTCGTTGTCCACACGGCATTGGGTTTCACCTCGATGCCGGTGAAACCCGCCCGTTCGGTGAACGCCACGAAGCCGCCCTTCTTCGGACGCCACTTGTTGAGGCCTTTGTTGGTACCGATCCACACGTGGCCGTTCTGGTCACGACCGAGCGCCTTGATGGTGTTGCTGAGCAGGCCTTCGGTTTCCGAGAAGCGTTGCACCTCCTTGCCGTTCTCGAGCACGATGATGCCCTGCCCTTCCGTACCGACCCAGATGCGGCCTTGGTCATCTTGCACGAAGGCCGTGGCAGTGAAAGATCGCCCCAGATCCACCGGTTTGGCGATGCCATTGTCGATACGGGTTATGCCTTTCACCGTACTGCCTACCCAGATGGTCCCTGACTTGTCGCGGTAAATGGAGACCACGTTATTGGATGCCAGACCTTCTTCTTCCGTGAAGAAGGAGGGCGGCGATCCGGAGCCCGGTACGTAGCGGAACAGACCATTCAACCCACCGATCCAAAGCTCACCGGGCTGGCCTATTTCTAGCGCATTGACCTTGCCTGCACCGAGCCTGATCTCCACTTCTTCGGTGATGCGATCGGTCCGCGGATCATAGCGTAGGAGGCCGCCGTTGTCGGTTCCGATCCACATGTAGCCTTTGTCATCCTCACGCAGGCAGCGGATGAAGTTGGTCGGCAACAGGCCCTGTTGCACGGTGATGGTGCGCGCGATGCCACCGCCTTCGCGGTTGCTGAGGATCACGATACCGCCGTTGGTGCCGAACCAGGCGCGCCCCTGATCGTCCTCGGTCACCGCCCACACCTGTGGATCCATCAGGCCATCGGCCGCGCTGAAACACACGAAGCGATCACCCTTGAAGATATCCAATCCGCCATCGTTCGTCCCCATCAGCAAGTTGCCTTCGCGGTCGCGGGTGATCGAGCGGATGAAGGTGCTGTGCAATCCGTTCGCCTTGCTGAAACTGCGGATGCCCTTGGGACCGATCAGGGATGCTCCGCCATCGAAGGTGCCTACCCAGATGCCCCCATCGTTGTCCTCACCGAAACAGATCAC
>Ga0075163_10000882_pt1 | contig 40154 bp, 54 predicted proteins | sample JI1023141ADNA_FD_71478 | JGI IMG/M metagenome (GOLD analysis project Ga0075163, IMG submission 71478) | Wastewater effluent complex algal communities from Wisconsin, to seasonally profile nutrient transformation and Carbon sequestration -... | ecosystem: Engineered > WWTP > Effluent > Algae...
GCTATCGGAGCCGTTCATAGTGCCAAAGGCAGAACACCATTGTTGGTTTCAGAAGAAATGGTTATGAAAATGAAAAAAGGCGCAGTAATAATAGATGTTAGCATAGACCAAGGCGGCTGTTTCGACACGAGCCAACTCACCACACACGAATATCCTACATTTACTAAACACGATGTGATACATTATTGTGTACCAAATATTCCATCGCGAACCGCCAAAACTTCTTCTGTAGCATTGAGTCATATTTTGTCACCAATACTTACAGAAGCATTTGAAGTAGGAGGTTTCCAAAACCTTTTAAGAACAAATAGCGGCGTTTGCTCAGGCGTATATTCTTATAATGGACATCTTACACAAGCACATCTTGCCCAAAAATTCGGCATAAAATATACCGATTTAGATTTAGTTTTTAGTGCGGGGATATAAGCAATGATTATTTTTTATTTCTTAAATATAAAATCTCTTCTTTTAAATCTTTTATTCTTTGTTCGTATTGATTTTCTAATTTAATAATTATATCAATACTTGCTTGATTAAGATTTTCCAAGAAACCTATTCCTGTACTATTGTCGTTATTAGTTTGATTAATTATTCTATCAGTATTAAATTTTTCGATAAATTCTTTACTTACCTCTAGTACTGAACAAATTTTACTAAGTTTTTCATCTGTAATCTTAGTTTCGCCATGCTCCATTTTACTATAAGCCCTTTGGGAAATACTTAACTCATCAGCTATGTTTTCCTGTGTAAGATTCTTTAAAATCCTTATTGTTCTGATTTTTTCGTTTATAAGCATTGTGCAAATATAAGATAAAAGTTCTAATTAAGAACTAACAGTTACTTTTTTTAGAACTAAAATATTTTTTTTGTATAAATTATTTTATTTAGTATTGTAACGTCATGGCAAAAAGGGCTTGCAGAAAACCTATAATAGAGTATGCATTAACGATTAAACTACATATTATGAAAAAGACAATTTATTATTTTTTCGCTCTGTCTATTATTTTTTTTAGTTCTTGCACTAAAGAAAACAATATACTAAACCAACATCAAAACATTAGTTTAGATACAGAATTTGCTACAAACAAAACTTCGTTAACAATAAACGGCGTTTTTAACGATGACGGTGTTCTAAACTTTGTAAGTAAAGAAGCTGTTTACAATGCACACGTTCTTCTAGAAGAAACACAAGCTAGAGAAAATGAAGCGTTTTATGCTACTTACATTTATTATACACAAGAGGAAATGGAGAATATTTCTGATGAAAATTCAGATAAATTGAACGCTTTTCTAGACCAAAAAAGTGTTTCAGAAGGATTTTCTGAAAATTATTTATTAAAACAGTTTGAAAGCAAACTAAATTTTAAATCTTTACGTTCTATTATGGAAACGAAAGAAAATGATTGGCTCTCTACAAATGGCGATAATTTAGAGTTAAACCCATACAAAACAGAGTACATTATAGACGAGTTTGCACAAACGTTTATAAATGAATATCATGAAATAATTATGGGAAATTCAATTTTTATATTAATGGAAGATGGTTATCTTGAAATAACAGACGGAAATAGAAGCACAATGTTAGCACTTAGAGGAAATAATGCCAATTATAAAAATTATTCTAATGTTAGAGCAAATTATGGAGACGATGAAAGCTCTACAATGTCTGGTAAAACTGAAGCAGCTAATGGTACTTGCAAGGCTTTTATGCACAGTATCGATTATGAATGGAATGGAAATAGCAAGAGATTTAAATGGGCATTGAGTAGATGGACCTATCCTTGGGGGTATAAACATGTAAAATCAGAAATTATAAACCAAAAGAAAAGTGGCAGCATTTGGAAAAATTACGTAGCAAGCTATTATGTAGCAGTAGATGGTACTACTGTTGATAATAATTCTGATTGTTCTGGATATGTTACCCTGAATAATTATCGCTCAGGCTCGGCAAAATCTCGATGGGTAAGTGTTGCAGGAGTAAATAAAGTCAATCCAAGATATTCATTAGGTTATTCAGGAATACAAGGCATTTTTAGAGGTGCAGGTAAATCTAATCAAGTGGCAAAATTTTTACACTAAATGAACTCTAAGTTTAAAACAAGGATAGCATTAATAATGCTATCCTTTCTTTTTTATATAGTAACTTTTGCTCAAAAAAAGCAAAAAGATATTCATAGGCTTCAACTCAATTTAAGTTTTGACATCTATGATAAGGTTAATGTTGCGGTAGAGCAAGTAGAAGTTTTGAAAGGTAGATATTCTCCTTCTGGTAAATTTGGTTTAAATTACTCTTACTATTTTAAAGATATTGTAGGAATAAATATGGGGCTAGCTTTTACTATTGTTCCGCATCGTTTTGGAGTTGAGCATCCAACAGCCTATGCTATTACCATATTTGGAGATTCAATTCCTAACCCAGATTATTATGATTTCTATAAACATTATGTTTATTCTATTCCTATTTCAGTTGAAAAAAGATTCCAATTAAGTAAAAAGCACTTTTTATCAGCTCAGTTAGGTACTGAAATCAATTTTATTCTAAATTATCCATATTCAATCAGCATTGGAGGGTCAACAGGCGGAAGTGCCACAGGAAGCTATAGAGTTTTTGAATATAGTCTACATCAAAGCAAGAGTCCTGTTATTGCTGCATTTTTCTTCAAAATAGGTTATTACAAACAACTTATTAAAGGAAATACACTTGGGTTTAATTTTAAACTCAATTATTCTCCACAATTTTTAGGCGAAGGTTCTTATAAATGGTCTAATTTGGCTTACGAAAGCTATGGAGATTTAAAATGGGATATCAATCACTTAGGTATAGAAATGGTTTACGGTTTTTTGCCTATTAAAAATAAAAAGAAACTTAAAAAGGAGAGTGAAATTGAGAAGTTTTAAAGATAATTGTTTTTATATGAGCAGGACTGTAGTTTTTAAATTTGCAACTATGTTGCTATCCTTTTTTTTAGCTTATGAGTCCAAAGCTCAAGTTTCCTTTAAAGATATTCACAAAATTCAAATAAGTGCAAGTATGGATGTCTATAGTAAAATTAATGTTGGAGTAAATGGAGAAAATATACTTAGAGGTCGTTTTTCACCTACGCCAAAATTAGTTTTAAATTATTCATATTATATCAAAGATATTTTGGGTTTAAATGCTGGGCTTGGTTTTACTATAATTCCTTATCATGTTGGAATTAAGCACCCAGTTGACTATCCTATTACAATTTTTGGAGATTCTGTCCCAAATCCAGATTATTATTATTTTTATAAGCATTATGTTTATACCCTTCCTTTTTCAATTGAAAAGCATTTTCAATTGAGTAAACAACATTATTTTTCTGCTCAACTGGGTGTAGAAATGAACTTTGTATTAAATTATCCTTATAATATCGGGGTGGGTTATTCAACTGGTTTCCCAGATAAATACTTTTTACAAATAGAGCTTCATGAAAGCAAAAGCCGAGTACTTTTTGCATATTTCTTCAAAATAGGTTATTATAAACAATTTACAAAAGGAAATACCTTAGGTTTCAATTTTAAACTAAACTATTCACCGCAGCTTTTAGGTGTCGGCACATACAAATTTTCTAATTTCCCTTATGAAAGCTATGGAGATTTAAAATGGGATATCAATCACGTAGGTTTGGAAATGGTTTACGGTTTTTTGCCTATTAAAAATAAAAAGAAACTTAAAAAGGAGAGTGAAATTGAGAAGTTTTAAAGTACTAGTATTTGTTCTTAAAAGAGTTAATCTTTAAATTCCCAGTAAAGTATCAATATCTTCTTCTTTAACAATAGTGAAATCGCCATTTTTATATTCTTGTTCGCTTTTTTTAATTTTAGCAATAAACTCCTTTTTATAAGCTTTAGAAATTTCAAATTTAATATTAAGTGCTTTCATAAATGCCTTTAAAACATGAACATCTTCATTGTTTTCTGGATGTACGATAATTATATCATCAGTTTTCATAATTCTTGGTTTTAGTAAATTAAAAAGTTCTACTTTACTTATTTATTGTTGAAATTACAGCATTAAAATGGAAAATACTCCATTACACAAAGTTACTAAAAAAAAGTAAGTTTTGCGTATTTTATATGTGCATTTATTTCTAAACGTTTTTCCTTAAAAAAATCGGGCACTTGATTGCCATAAAATCTCTTCCTCCCAAAACTCAAAACATTTTTCTTATTTATCTACTTAAATAATACCTTTGTGCGAGTTTAAAAATGAACAAAAAAATAAAAATAGCAGTAAATACAAGATTTCTAATTTCAGACAAATTAGAAGGAATAGGAACATACACCAACGAAGTTTTAAAACGTTTGGTAAATGAAATGCCAGAAGTAGATTTCCATTTTTTATTTGATAGACCTTTTTCAAAAGAATTTATATACGCAGATAATGTTATTCCTCACCAAATTGGTTTTCCGGCACGTCATCCTTTTCTTTGGTATCTTTGGTTTGAATTTTCTGTAAACAATTGGCTTACAAAGAATAAAATGGATTTGTTTATAAGTCCAGATAGTTTTTTAAGTCTAAAAACTTCTACGCCAAGCTTTTTAATAATGCACGATTTAGCTTTCGAGCATTTCCCTAATCATAATACTTTTTTAGTAAGACATTATTACAAACACTTTTTTCCGAAATATGCTGAAAAGGCAGAAAAAATTTTTGCTGTTTCTAAATTCACAAAACAAGATATAGTTCAAAAGTATAAAATTAAAGAAGATAAAATCGAATTGGCATATTGTGGCGTTTCAGAATTTTATAAACCTTTGTCGTTTGCAGAAAAAGAAAACACCAAGAAAGAAATTGCAAATTCAAAACCATACTATATATGTATAGGTTCATTAAATCCAAGAAAAAATATAAATAAAGCAGTTGAAGCTTTTAATCTTTTTAAAACAGAAAATAAAAATTTTGAACATAAATTAGTTATAGTAGGAGCTAAAGGTTGGAAAACAAATCAATTGTTTGAAGAAATCAATACTTCTATATATAAACAAGACATTATTCTAACTGGACATCTAGAACCAAAAAAACTTTCTAAATATTTAGGTGCTGCCGATGCACTTATTTTCCCATCTCTATTCGAAGGCTTTGGTATTCCTATAGTTGAAGCTTATAAATGTCAAATTCCTGTTATTACTTCAAACGTTTCATCTACAAAAGAAATAGGAAATGAAGCCGCAATATTAATTAATCCAGAAAATGTAAAAGAAATATGCTCTGCTATGGTGCAAATACAACAAAAAGAGTTTAATTTTGCAGCCTTTATTTCAGAAAGTCAGAAAAAATTAGAAATTTATGATTGGAACAGAAGTTCTGAAGTAATAAAAGAAGAAATAGTGAAGCATTTCCTATAAACGAGTCTATTTTAAAGTACAAAAAAAGGTCCTTTTTAGTTAAATATCAACATACTAAAAAGATAGTACAAAATATTATTCACAAAATAATAAAAATAGTTTTGATTATTAAAAATGTTTCTCTACATTTGCACTCCAAAATAAAAAAGAGCTATTTATGCCTACTATACAACAATTAGTAAGAAACGGAAGAAAAACTATGATTACGAAGAGTAAATCTCGTGCATTAGATTCTTGTCCTCAAAGAAGAGGTGTATGTACAAGAGTATATACTACTACGCCTAAAAAACCTAACTCTGCTTTAAGAAAAGTTGCTAAAGTTAGATTAACAAATGGAAATGAGATTATAGCTTATATTCCAGGAGAAGGTCACAACTTACAAGAGCACTCTATCGTATTAGTAAGAGGAGGAAAGGTAAAAGATTTACCAGGTGTTAGATATCATATAGTAAGAGGTGTATTAGATACCTCTGGAGTAGAAGGAAGAATACAAAGTCGTTCTAAGTATGGTGCTAAGAAACCAAAACCAGGAGCTGTAGCTGCACCAACAAAAGGAAAGAAAAAATAATTAAACTTATATAAAAAAGGGAAATGAGAAAACGTAAACCTCAAAAGAGATACTATCAACCGGATCCAAGATTTGGAGATGAGAATGTAACATTCTTCGTAAACAACTTAATGTTGGACGGAAAGAAAAGTGTAGCTTTCAGAATTTTTTATGATGCTTTAGCATTAGTAGATGCAAAAGCAGAAGAAGGTGAAAATGGTTATAGTGTTTGGAAAAAGGCTTTAAATAACGTAGCACCTGGTGTAGAAGTAAAAAGTAAGAGAATTGGTGGTGCATCATTTCAAATACCTGTTGAAATTAGACCGTCAAGAAAACGTTCAGTTACTGTTAAATGGTTAATTAAGTATGCAAGATTACGTAATGGTAAATCTATGGCAGACAAGTTAGCAAACGAAATAATGGCAGCTGCAAAAGGTGAAGGAGCAGCAGTTAAGAAAAAAGAAGATACTCATAGAATGGCAGAAGCTAACAAAGCATTCTCTCATTTTAAATTTTAAGATAAACAATGGCTAAGGATTTAAAATATTTAAGAAATATTGGTATTGCTGCGCATATTGATGCTGGTAAAACAACCACTACAGAAAGAATTTTATACTATACAGGTGTAAATTATAAAATTGGAGAAGTGCACGATGGTGCTTCTACAATGGATTGGATGGAGCAAGAAGCAGAAAGAGGTATAACAATTACTTCAGCTGCAACTAAATGTTCTTGGACTTTTAGAGATGAAAAATACGAAGTAAGTATTATTGATACTCCAGGTCACGTTGATTTTACAGTTGAAGTTGAACGTTCTTTAAGAGTATTAGATGGTGTTGTAGCATTATTTTCAGCAGTTGATGGTGTTGAACCACAATCTGAAACAGTTTGGAGGCAAGCAGATAAATACAAAGTACCAAGATTAGGTTTCGTAAATAAAATGGACCGTTCAGGTGCTAACTTCTTAGAAGTATGTACTCAAATTAGAGAAATGTTAGGTGCTAATCCAGTACCATTACAATTACCTATCGGTGCAGAAGATGATTTTGAAGGTGTAGTTGATTTAATTACAAATAAAGGAATTGTTTGGAATAATGGAGATAGAGGAATGACTTTTACAGAAGTTCCAATCCCTACAGATATGCTAGAAGATGTTGAAAAATACAGAGCTTCTCTTATTGAAGCAGTTGCAGATTATGATGAAAAATTATTAGAGAAATTTTTTGAAGATCCTAATTCTATTACTGAAGACGAAATTAACAAAGCACTTAGAGCAGCAACCATTGATATGTCTATCATTCCAATGATGTGTGGTTCTTCTTTCAAAGATAAAGGGGTTCAAACAATGTTAGATGCAGTTGTTAAGTTTTTACCTTCTCCTTTAGATGTAGAAGCTATAATAGGAACAAATCCAGATACTGGAAATGAAGAAAAAAGAAAACCAAATGAAAACGAGCCTTTTGCAGCTTTAGCATTTAAAATTGCAACAGATCCTTTCGTAGGTCGTCTATGCTTTTTCAGAGTTTATTCTGGAAAATTAGATGCAGGTTCTTATGTATTAAATACACGTTCAGATAAAAAAGAAAGAATATCTCGTTTATATCAAATGCACGCAAACAAGCAAATGCCAATTACAAATGTAATAGCAGGCGATATTTGTGCAGGTGTAGGCTTTAAAGATATTAGAACTGGAGATACATTGTGTGATGAAAAACACCCAATAGTATTAGAAAGTATGGATTTCCCTGTACCAGTTATCGGATTAGCTATTGAGCCTAAAACTCAAAAAGATGTAGATAAGTTAGGTATGGCTTTAGGAAAATTAGCTGAAGAAGATCCAACTTTTGTAGTTTCTTATAATGAAGAAACAGCTCAAACTGTAATTTCAGGAATGGGTGAGCTTCACTTAGAGATTTTGGTTGATAGATTAAAAAGAGAATTTGGTGTAGAATGTAACCAAGGTGCTCCACAAGTAAACTATAAAGAAGCAATAAAAGGAACAGTATCACACAGAGAAACTTATAAAAAGCAATCTGGTGGTAGAGGTAAATTTGCCGATATTATTTTTGAAATGGGTCCAGCTATAGCAGAAGAAGATGGTTCTGTAAAAGAAGGTTTACAATTCGTAAATGCTATTGTAGGTGGTTCAATACCTAGAGAATTTATTCCTTCTGTAGAAAAAGGTTTCAAAGAAGCAATGAAAAATGGTACACTTGCAGGCTACGAAGTTCAAAGTTTAGCGGTTAAATTGATAGATGGTTCATTTCACGACGTCGATTCAGATCAATTATCTTTTGAATTAGCAGCAAAAATGGCTTTCAAAAAAGCATCATTAGCAGCTCAACCAGTAATTCTTGAACCAATTATGAAATTGGAAGTAGTAACACCAGATGACTATACAGGAAGTATAGTTGGAGATTTGAATAGAAGAAGAGGTGTTATGGAAGGAATGGATGCAAGAGCAGGTGCTCAAGTTATCAAAGCAAAAGTTCCATTATCTGAAATGTTTGGTTATGTTACAGATTTAAGAACAATGTCTTCAGGAAGAGCAACTTCTACTATGGAATTCTTTTCTTTCCAAGAAGTACCAGCTGGAGTATCAAAAGCAATAATTGAAAAAGCAAAAGGAGAATAATATCCTATAATCATATAGTTATGTCGCAAAGAATAAGAATAAAATTAAAGTCATACGATTATCAATTAGTTGATAAATCTGCAGAGAAAATTTACAAAACAGTAAAAAATACTGGAGCAGTTATTAGTGGGCCAATCCCATTACCAACAAAAAGAAAAGTATTTTCTGTTTTACGTTCTCCGCACGTAAATTCTAAGTCAAAAGAACAGTTTCAATTTAAAACTTACAAAAGACTTTTAGATATTTATAGCTCAAATGCAAAAACTATTGATGCATTGATGAAAATAGAATTGCCAAGTGGCGTATTCGTAGAAATAAAAGTATAATTTTTTAACGCAGTTAAGAACCTGAAATAGGCTCCGCTGACAAATTCATAATAAATGAAAGCAATCATAGGCATCAAAAAAGGGATGACAAGCATTTTTACCGAAGATGGTAAAAAAGTTCCTTGCACTGTTATTTTAACAGGAGCAAATGTTATAACACAAGTTAAAACTGAAGAAACCGATGGTTATAGTTCAGTTCAAATAGCTTTTGGAGATAAAAAAGAAAAAAATACACCAAACGCTTTAGTTGGGCATTTTAAAAAGGCAAACACAACGCCAAAAAGAAAAGTTATAGAAGTAAAGAATTTTTCTTTTGAAAAAGCTTTAGGAGATGAAATTAATTTAGATATTTTCGAAGTTGGTGAAAAAGTAAATATAACTGGAACTTCAAAAGGTAAAGGTTTTCAAGGTGTTGTAAAAAGACACGGTTTTAAAGGTGTTGGTATGGCTACACATGGTCAGCACAACAGAGGAAGAGCACCAGGTTCTATTGGTATGGCTTCTACACCAGCAAAAGTTTTGAAAGGAATAAGAATGGCTGGTAGAATGGGTACAGATAGAGTTCAAGTAAAAAACTTGAAAATTCTTAAGTTAATGCCAGAAGAAAATTTAATAATCGTTAGCGGTTGTGTACCTGGTCATATTAATTCAACAGTAATAATCGAAGCATAATATCATGAAAGTAAAAGTATTTGGAATAAACGGTAAAGAAACCGGTAGAGAAATAGAGTTACCAGAATCATTTTTTGGTATCGAGCCTAATGACCATGCTATCTATTTAGATGTTAAACAATATTTAGCTAATCAAAGACAAGCTACTCACAAATCTAAAGAAAAAGCTGAAATTAAAGGTTCTACAAAGAAACTTAGAAAACAAAAAGGTTCAGGTGCTGCCAGAATAGGTAGTATTAAATCTCCTGTTTTAAGAGGTGGTGGTAGAGTTTTTGGTCCTAGAGCAGATAGAGATTATAGCTTTAAGTTAAATAAAAAGTTAAAAGCTTTGGCTAGAAAGTCTGCTTTAACTTACAGAGCAAAAGCTAAAGAAATAATGATTATCGAAGATCTAAGAATGGATGTTGTTAAGTCTAAAGATTTTGTAAATGTTTTTAATAGTTTAAATGCAGGTGTTAAATCGGTTTTTGTAGCAAACGAAATAGATGCAAATTTATATTTATCATCAAGAAACGTTCAAGAAATAAAAGTAACTGAAGTTGCTAAATTAAATACATACGACATTTTAAACTGTAAGAAACTTATTTTTGCAGAAAGCAGTTTAGAGTACTTTAATAAATAATATATTATGAAGATAGTAGAAGAAATATTGGTTAGACCAGTAGTAACTGAAAAGTCTAATTCACTTACAGAAAAATATAACAGATTTGTTTTTGTTGTAGATAAGAATGCAAATAAATTGTCTATTAAGAAAGCAGTTGAAAGCATGTATAGTGTAAGTGTGGATAAAGTTTGGACAATGATAATGCCAGCAACGGCTAAAGTTAGACAAACTAAATCTGGAATAGCAAACGGAAGAAAAAAAGCATATAAAAAAGCGATTGTGAGTTTGGTGGAAGGCGATACAATCGATTTCTATAGTAACATGTAATATGTGTAGAAATTTAAATCCACAAAATTAAATAAGATGGGCGTAAGAAAATTTAAACCAAATACTCCAGGTACGAGACACAGAATAGGTTCTGATTTCGCTGAGATTACTACAAGTACTCCAGAAAAATCTTTATTGGCTCCTATGTCAAGAACTGGTGGTAGAAACAGTAAAGGTAGAATGACCAGCCGTTATATGGGTGGTGGTCACAAGAAAAGATACCGTATGATTGACTTTAAAAGAGAAAAGCACGATGTGCCTGCAACAGTTGCCTCTATAGAGTATGATCCAAACAGAACAGCACGTATTGCACTTTTGCATTATGCTGATGGAGAGAAAACATATATTGTTGCTCCAAGTTCATTAAAAGTTGGTGATACAGTTGTTGCTGGAAAAAAAGCAACTCCAGAAGTTGGAAATGCTATGTATTTATCTGATATTCCTTTTGGTACTATTATACATTGTATAGAGTTACAACCAGGTAAAGGTGCTCAAATAGCAAGAAGTGCAGGAACTTATGCACAATTAAATGCTAGAGAAGGGAAATACGCAATTATTAAAATGCCTTCTGGTGAAACTAGATTAGTTTTACAATCTTGTATGGCTGTTATTGGTTCTGTTTCAAATCATGACCACAGTTTAGAAGTACTTGGTAAAGCAGGTAGAAAAAGATGGTTAGGTAGAAGACCAAGAGTTAGAGGTGTTGTTATGAACCCAGTAGATCACCCAATGGGTGGTGGTGAAGGTAAATCTTCAGGTGGTCACCCAAGATCAAGAACTGGTATTATGGCTAAAGGTCAAAAAACTAGAGATAAGAAAAAATCTTCAAATAGATTAATCATTAACAGAAGAAAGAAATAAGATAATGGCAAGATCAATTAAAAAAGGACCATATATAGCACATCACTTAATTAAAAAAGTAGATGCTATGAATGAATCTGGAAAGAAGACAGTAATAAAGACTTGGTCTAGAAGTTCTATGATTATACCAGATATGGTAGGTTTAACTATAGCAGTTCATAATGGAAATAAGTTTATTCCTGTTTATGTTACAGAAAACATGGTTGGACACAAATTAGGAGAGTTTTCTCCAACTAGAACTTTTAAAGGACATTCATCTAAGAAAATAAAATAGTTTAAAGCTATTTTAAAAAATTAAAGATATGCAAGCAGTAGCAAAATTAAATAATAATCCAACTTCTACTAGAAAGACTAGATTGGTTGTGGATTTGATTAGAGGTCTTGATGTAAATAAAGCATTAGGTATTTTAAAATTCACTAAAAAGGAGTCTGCGGTAAAAATTGAAAAACTTTTACTATCAGCTATTAATAACTGGGAACAAAAAAACGAACTAAGTCCTGAAGATTATGGATTATTCGTTAAAGAAATCTGGGTAGATGGCGGTAAGATGTTAAAAAGATTTCAACCAGCTCCTCAAGGTAGAGCACATAGAATCAGAAAAAGATCTAATCACATTACTGTTGTTATTGACAGTAAAGTAGCAGTAGAGCCTAAATTAGCTTAAAGTAGAAAAAATAAAATTAACAAAGATTTTGCTTTTGTATAAAAAAGAAGAATTTATTAGATTATTAAAATAATAATTCTTACATTTGCAATCCTTTAGAAAATAGAATATATTAATGGGACAAAAAACAAATCCAATAGCAAATAGACTCGGAATTATAAGAGGTTGGGAGTCTAATTGGTTCGTAGGTAAAAACTCTGGACCTAAGTTGATCGAAGATGAAAAAATTCGAACATACTTAAAAGCACGTGTATCTAAAGGCGGTATTTCTAAGATAGTAATCGAAAGAACTATCAAAAGAGTTACAGTAACAATTCATTCATCTAGACCTGGTATTATTATAGGTAGAGGTGGTACAGAAGTAGATAGACTAAAAGAAGAGTTAAAAAAGCTTACTGGAAAAGATGTTCAAATTAATATTTTTGAAATAAAAAGACCAGAATTAGATGCTCAGATAGTGGGTGAAGGCGTTGCTCGTCAATTAGAGGCACGTATCAACTTTAGAAGAGCAGTTAAAATGGGTATTGCTGGAACAATGAGAATGGGTGCACAAGGCATCAAGATTAGAGTTTCGGGAAGATTAGGTGGAGCTGAGATGGCAAGATCTGAAGAATATAAAGAAGGTAGAACACCTTTGCATACTTTTAGAGCAGATATTGACTATGCGTTGGTTGAAGCAAACACTATTTATGGTAAAATTGGTGTTAAAGTATGGATTTGTAATGGTGATGTATTAGGTAAAAGAGATTTATCTCCGCAAGTAGCAGAAGCTGAAGCGCCAAAAGGACCTAAGAGAAATTTCAATAAGCGTAAATAATAGATAGATGTTATTACCAAAGAGAGTAAAATATAGAAAGACCCAGAAAGGGAGAATGAAGGGAAATGCAGAAAGAGGATCAGATATATCTTTTGGTACTTTTGCATTAAAATCAATGGAATCTTCTTGGATTACCAATAGACAAATAGAAGCTGCAAGGATTGCTCTTACTAGGTTTATGAAGAGAGAAGGTAAAGTTTGGATTAGAATATTTCCAGATAAACCTTATACATCTAAGCCTGCAGAGGTTAGGATGGGTAAAGGTAAAGGTGCCCCAGAAGGTTGGGTTGCAATCGTAAAGCCTGGAAGAATAATGTTTGAAATAGATGGTGTTCCTACAGAGGTTGCACAGGAAGCATTAAGACTTGCTGCTCAAAAAATGCCAGTTAAGACTAAATTTGTAATTCGTAGAGATTACGTAGAAGCATAAATAAAATATCATGGCTATTAGTAAAGAAGATTTAAAGCAATTGTCCGTTGGGGACTTAATTGAGAAAGTGATGGATACCAAATTAACCTTAAAAAAAATTGAGTTTAATAATGTTATAGCACCGGTAGATAACCCAATGATAATTAGAACATTGAGAAGAGATGTTGCTAAGTTAAAAACTGAAATTAGAAGAAGAGAAATCGAATCTTCTGAAAATTAATATAGTATGGAAGTAAGAAATTTAAGAAAAACTAGAGTGGGTGTGGTTACAAGCAATAAAATGCAAAAAACCATTACTGTCTTAGTAGAGAGAAAGGTAAAACATCCTCTTTATGGTAAGTTCCTTAGAAAATCTAAGAAATTTACATCTCATGATGAAGTTAATGATTGTAATATAGGTGATACTGTTAAAATCATGGAAACTAGACCATTGAGTAAGAATAAAAGATGGAGATTAGTAGAAATTATAGAAAGAGCTAAATAAGATGTTACAACAAGAATCAAGAGCAAATGTAGCTGATAATAGCGGAGCTAAAGAAATACTAGTTATAAAAGTATTAGGTGGATCTAAAAGAAGATATGCTTCTATTGGAGACAAAGTTATCGTTACTATCAAGAAAGCAATACCTAATGGTAATGTTAAGAAAGGAACAGTTCATACAGCAGTAGTTGTAAGAACAAAAAAAGCAATTAGAAGAAAAGACGGTTCTCACATTAGATTTGATGATAATGCTGTTGTAATTCTTAATGCAGGTTCTGATATGAGAGGTACTCGTATTTTTGGCCCAGTTGCTAGAGAGTTGAGAGAGAAACAATATATGAAAATCGTATCATTAGCACCAGAAGTGCTTTAATGTAAATATTATGAAGAAAGTTAGATTTACACCAAAATTTAGTATCAAAAAAGGTGATAATGTAAAAGTTATTGCTGGAAATGATAAAGGTAAAACTGGAATTGTTAAGGAAGTCTTAAGAGAAAAAAGTAGAATCGTTGTTGAAGGAGTTGCTATGATTAGCAAGCACCAAAAACCTGATGCTAAAAATCCAGAAGGTGGAATTATTAAAAGAGAAGCAGCAATTCATATTTCTAATGTTATGCTTGTAGATCCTAAGTCAGGACAAGCTACAAGAGTATCTGTTAGTAGAGATGGAAATACTGTAAAAAGAATATCTAAGAAATCAGGAGAAGCTATATAGTTATGAATTACACACCTAGATTACAAAAAAAATATACTGAGGAAGTTGTACCTGCTCTAATTGAGAAATTTGGTTACACTACACCTATGGCAGTACCAAGATTGGTTAAAATATGTTTAAACCAAGGTGTTGCAGGAGCAGTAGGAGATAAAAAGTTAGTTGATCAAGCAGTTTTGGAAATGACTGAGATAGCTGGTCAAAAAGCTAATGCTACTTTGGCAAAAAAATCTGTATCTAACTTTAAGTTAAGAGAAGGTATGCCAATTGGAGCTAAAGTGACTTTGAGAAGAATAAAAATGTATGAATTTTTAGATAGATTAATTTCTATTTCTCTTCCAAGAGTAAGAGATTTTGGAGGAATCAATAATAAAGGTTTTGATGGTAGCGGAAATTATAACTTCGGAATCACAGAGCAAATTATTTTCCCTGAAATAAATATTGATAAAGTTTCTAGTATTACAGGTATGGACGTTGCTGTTGTTACTACAGCAAAAACAGATGCAGAAGCAATGGAATTATTAAAATTAATGGGTTTACCATTCAAAAAATAGATTATGTCAAGAAAATCTGTAATTGCAAGACAAGTAAAAAGAGAAAAAGTAGTTGAAAACTATGCTGATAGAAGAAAAGCATTAAAAGCAGCTGGAGATTATGAAGCTTTGGATAAATTACCAAAAAATGCATCACCTGTTAGATTAAAAAACAGATGTGGTTTAACGGGAAGACCAAAGGGTTATATGAGAATTTTTGGGATGTGTAGAAATCAATTTAGAGACTTCGCTTCAGCAGGAAAAATTCCTGGTGTTACTAAAGCAAGTTGGTAATAATAATAAAATAAGGCAGATATGTATTTTGATACGATAGCAGATTTTTTAACAAGAGTTAGAAATGCTCAAATGGCAAAACATAGAATGGTGGAAATTCCAGCTTCTAATGTTAAGAAAAGAATTACAGAGATTTTATATGACAAAGGTTATATTTTGAAATATACTTTCGATGAAACTGATTTAAAAGGAACGCAAGGTACTATTAAAATTGCTTTGAAATACGATCCATTTGGAGATCCAGTTATGAGAAATATTTCTAGGTATTCTAAGCCAGGAAAAAGAGAATATAGAAGTTGTCAAGAATTGCCTCATATTTTAAATGGTCTTGGTATCGCAATTGTTTCTACTTCAAAAGGAATAATGACAGATAAAGAGGCTAGAGGTTTAAATGTTGGTGGAGAAGTTCTTTGCCAAGTTTACTAAGAAATAAATAGAATAGAAATGTCAAGAATAGGAAAAGCACCAATTGAGATAATTACAGGAACTGAGATAAAAATTGATGGTTCTTTAATTACTGTAAAAGGTAAAAAAGGAGAACTAAGTCAAAGATTAGCAGAAGATATTACAGTAGAATTAGAAGATTCTAATATTATTGTAAAAAGACCTTCTGATTCTAAAAGACATAGAGCGATGCATGGTTTGTATAGATCTTTAATTAATAACATGGTTGAAGGTGTTTCTAATGGTTTTAAAAAAGAACTTGAGCTTATAGGTGTTGGTTTTAAGTGCACTAATCAAGGTCAATTGCTTGATTTGAGTTTAGGATATTCTCACCCTGTTCATTTTCTTTTGCCAAATGAAATTAGTGTTTCAACAACTATGGATAAAGGTAAAGCACCAACTATAATTTTAGAATCTTGCGATAAGCAGTTATTAGGACAAATTTGTGCGAAAATAAGATCTTTAAGAAAAGTTGAACCTTACAAAGGTAAAGGTGTTAGATTTAAAGGAGAAATAATTAGAAGAAAAGAAGGTAAAACAGCATCTAAATAGTAAATAATGGGCTTAAATAAATTACAAAGAAAATCTAGAATTAAAAATTCTATTAGAGCTAAGGTATCTGGTACTTCAGAAAAACCAAGAATGACTGTATTTAGAAGTAACAAATCAATTTATGTACAATTAATTGATGATGTAAATGCAAATACTTTGGTATCAGCAGATTCAAGAGAATCTTCTGTTTCAGGTACTAATAAAGTAGATCAATCTAAGTCTGTTGGTATGCTAATAGCTCAAAAGGCTCTAGATAAAGGAATTGAAAGCGTAGTTTTTGACAGAAATGGTAAAAAATACCATGGTAGAGTTAAAGCTTTAGCAGAAGGTGCAAGAGAAAAAGGATTAAATTTCTAATATTAAATATATATTGATGTCAGATAAAAATAAAATGGTAAGAGCTACTGAATTGGAGCTTAAAGAAAAAGTAGTTAATATTAGAAGAGTAGCTAAAGTTACTAAAGGTGGTAGAACTTTCAGTTTTTCAGCTTTAGTAGTTGTGGGTGACGGAAATGGTATAGTAGGTCATGGTATGGGTAAATCTAGAGAGGTTACTGGTGCTATACAAAAAGCTATTGACGATGCTAAGAAAAATTTAGTAAAAGTTCCTATTCTAAATGGTACAATACCTCATGAGCAATTAGGTAAATTTGGTGCTGCAAAAGTTTTAATGAGACCTGCATCAAAAGGTACCGGTGTTATTGCAGGTGGTGGTATGAGAGCTGTTTTAGAAGCTGCAGGTGTTCATAATGTTCTTGGTAAATCTCAAGGTTCATCTAATGCATCAAATGTAATTAGAGCAACTATTGATGCTTTCAATAAAATGAGAGATCCTTATGCAGTAGCTCGAGACAGAAAAATATCTTTAGATAAAGTATTTAACGGTTAAGAAATGATGAAGAAAGTAAAAATAACTCAAGTAAAAAGTGTAATTGATCGTACAAAACGTCAAAAAGACACTATGATAGCTTTAGGGCTTAGAAAAATGAATCAAACTATTGAAAAGGATTTAAGTCCTCAAGTTCAAGGTATGATTACAAAAGTATCTCATTTAGTAAAAGTAGAAGAAATATAATATGAATTTACATAGTTTAACTCCAGCAAAAGGTTCTGTACATAATAGTAAAAGAATCGGTAGAGGTCAAGGTTCTGGTAAAGGAGGTACGTCTACAAAAGGTCATAAAGGTGCTCAATCTCGTTCTGGATATTCTAGAAAAATGGGTTTTGAAGGTGGTCAAATGCCAATTCAGATTAGATTACCAAAAAGAGGTTTCACTAATCTTGGAAGAGTAGAATATACTGCTTTAAATTTAGAATTTTTACAACATTATTCTGATAAATATAGTACAACTGAAATAAATGTTGAATTTCTAAGAGAAAAAAACATTATTCAAAAAACAGAATTAGTTAAAATTTTATCTGTTGGTGAAATTACATCTAAAATTAATATTTCTGCACACGCTATAAGTAAAACAGCACAAGAAAAAATTGAAAAAGCTGGCGGAAGCTTTACTAAAATATAATAAATCTATACTGTGAAATTTATTGAGACTTTAAAAAATATTTATAATATAGAAGAACTACGAAATAAAATAGGCTATACTTTATTGCTTGTTTTAGTTTATAGATTTGCTTCTTATATTGTTTTACCTGGAATTAATCCTTTAGAATTAGATAATTTAACTTCTGGTTCTAGTGGAGGGATATTAGGCTTAATAAATATATTTGCAGGTGGAGCTTTTTCTAGAGCTTCTATAATGGCTTTAGGTATAATGCCTTATATTTCGGCATCTATTGCTATACAGTTACTTACAGTAGCTGTACCTTATTTTCAAAAGTTACAAAAAGAAGGTGAGAGCGGTAGAAGACAAATGAACCAAATTACACGTTATTTAACTATTGCTGTAACTGCTGTTCAAGGTTTTGCTTATATTCAGTATTTAACTCTTTCAATTGGTGTTCAACCAGTTATCGGAAACATTTTATTTTTCAAAATTACTACAATGGTAATTCTTTCTGCGGGTACTTTATTTGCAATGTGGATTGGTGAAAAGATTACAGACAATGGAATAGGTCAAGGTATATCATTATTAATAATGGTAGGTATTATGGCTAATTTACCTGGTTCTATTTTAAATGAAATGTCTGCTAAGTTTGGTGGAAATGGTGCCGGTGGTGGAATGATTTTTATTATTGAAATTGTTGTTTTATTTTTAATAGTTATGTCAACTATAGCATTAGTTCAAGCTGTTAGAAAGATTCCTATACAATATGCTAAGAGGAATGTTGTAAAATCTGGTAGAGAGATGCAAGGTGGTGGTGCTAGACAATATTTACCATTAAAAGTAAATGCTTCAGGTGTAATGCCTATTATTTTTGCACAAGCTATTATGTTTTTACCTGCCTATATAGTAGGTTTATTTAATACTCAAGCAGCAAATAATGCATTTTTAATGTCTATTTCAGATCCAAGACAAATTGGTTATAATGTTTTAAGTTTTGTTTTAGTAGTAGTTTTCACTTATCTTTACACTGCAATGATTGTAAATCCTACTCAAATGTCGGATCAATTAAGAAAAGAAGGTGGTTTTATACCAGGTGTTAAACCAGGACCAAGCACTACTGATTATATTGACAGTGTAGTTTCTAGTATTACTTTTCCAGGGTCTTTATTCCTAGGTTTTATAGCAATACTTCCTGCTTTTGCAATTATAGCTGGTATTAATCAAGGTTTTGCTTATTTTTTCGGTGGAACATCTTTATTAATTATGGTTGCGGTTATTTTGGATACATTACAACAAATTGAGTCTTATTTGTTGAATAGACATTATGATGGGTTAACTAAATCTGGTAGAATAAAAGGGCGCCAAGGTGTTGGAGCATCTGTTTAAAAATAGTATGGTTAAATCTTTAGAAGAAATTGATTTAATTAGAGAGAGTTCTTTGTTAGTTTCAAAAACACTAACTGAAATAGCTAAAATAATGAGACCTGGAATTTCTGGTTTAGAAATTGATGCGTTAGCTGAAGAGTTTATTTTGGACAATAAAGCTAAACCTGCTTTTAAAGGTTATAGCGGTTTTCCAAATACATTATGTATTTCTATTAATGATGCAGTAGTTCATGGAATACCTACAAAAGAAGCCTTTAAAGATGGAGATATTGTTTCTGTTGATTGTGGTACTCTTCTAAATGGCTATCATGGTGATCATGCTTATACTTTTGCTATTGGTTCTGTTGATAATGAAATAATGGAATTGTTAAGAGTAACAAGACAGTCACTTTATTTAGGAATAGAGCAAGCTATAGTTGGTAAAAGAACAGGAGATATTGGTTTTGCAATACAACAATACTGTGAAAAACAACATGGTTATGGAGTAGTAAGAGAGTTAGTTGGTCATGGATTAGGAAAGGAGTTACATGAAGAACCCGATGTACCAAATTATGGTAAGAAAGGTCAAAAAACTAAATTGTTAGAAAATATGGTTTTAGCTATTGAACCAATGATTAATTTAGGCACTAAGGATATTATGACTTTAGGCGATCATTGGACTGTAGTAACAAAAGATAGAAAACCTTCTGCACATTTTGAACATAATGTAGTAGTAAAAAAAGAGAAAGCTGAAATTTTATCAAATTTTGAAATGATAGAAGAGGCAATTAAAATGAATAAAGAGCTACAAAGTGTAGTATAGAATATATGGCAAGACAAGATTTAATAAAATTAGATGGGACAATAATAGAAGCATTATCAAATGCAATGTTTCGTGTTCAGTTAGAAAACGAACATGTTATTGTAGCGCATATTTCTGGTAAAATGAGAATGCATTACATCAAAATTTTACCTGGAGATAAAGTAGCATTAGAAATGTCTCCATATGATTTGAATAAAGGAAGAATAACTTATAGATATAAATAGAAAAAGATGAAAGTTAAGGCATCAATTAAAAAAAGAAGTGCAGACTGTAAGGTTGTACGTAGAAAAGGAGTATTATTTATTATTAATAAAAAGAATCCTAAATTTAAACAAAGACAAGGATAATATTTAAATTATGGCAAGAGTATCTGGAAATGATTTACCAAAAAATAAGAGAGGCTTAATAGCATTAACTTATATTTTTGGAGTAGGAAAAACTAAGGCAAGAACAATCTTATCTGCTGTAGGTGTTGATGAAAACAGAAAGGTTTCTGATTGGAACGATGACGAAATCGCGAGTATAAACAAGTATATTGGTGATAATGTTACCGTAGAAGGGGAGTTACGTTCTGAAGTTCAGTTAAATATTAAACGTCTTCAAGATATTGGTTCTTATAGAGGAATTAGACATAGAAAAGGGCTTCCATTAAGAGGTCAAAAGACTAAAAATAATTCAAGAACAAGAAAAGGTAAGAAAAAAACAATAGCTGGTAAGAAAAAACCTACTAGATAGATTTAAATTATAGACAGATATGGCTAAGGTAAATAAAGCGAGTAAAGCAAATAAAGTAAAAAAGAGAAAAGTAATCGTTGATTCTGAAGGTAAGGTTTTTATACAAGCTTCTTTCAACAACATTATAATTACTTTCACTAACATGAAAGGTCAAGCAATTTCTTGGTCTTCTGCAGGTAAAGGTGGTTTTAGAGGTTCAAAAAAGAATACTCCATATGCTGCTCAAGTTGCAGCAGAAGATGCTACTAAAGTAGCTCACGAGGCTGGCTTAAGAAAGGTTGAAGTTTTTGTTAAAGGTCCTGGTGCAGGTAGAGAATCTGCTATTAGAACTATTAGCCAAAATGGAATTGATGTAACTATCATTAGAGATATAACACCAGTACCACATAATGGATGCAGACCTCCAAAGAGAAGAAGAGTTTAATAATAATATAAAGTAAAGAATTGTTATGGCAAGATATATAGGCCCAAAAACAAAAATTTCAAGAAAATTTGGAGAAGCACTTTTTGGTGATGACAAGTATTTTGAAAGAAGAAAATACGCTCCAGGACAGCACGGTAACTCTAGAAAAAGAGGAAATCTTTCTGATTATGGTGTGCAGTTAAAAGAAAAGCAAAAAGTTAAATTTATTTATGGATTGTTGGAAAGACAATTTAGAAATACATTCGAAAAAGCATCTAGAAAAGAAGGTATTACTGGTGAAAACTTGTTAATAGCTTTGGAAAGTAGATTGGATAATGTTGTTTTTAGAATGGGGGTTGCTTCAACTAGAAGTCAAGCAAGACAATTTGTTGGTCATAAGCATATTACTGTTAATGGAGAAGTAGTAAATATTCCTTCTTATTCTGTAAAACCAGGAGATATTGTAGCGGTAAGAGAAAGATCTAAATCATTAGAACTTATTACAAACTCTGTAGCTGCTTCAAAAACAACTTTCGATTGGATACAGTTTGATAGCAATAAATTAGAAGGTAAATATTTAGACTACCCAAAAAGAGATGCTATACCAGAAAATATTTCTGACCACTTGATTGTAGAGCTTTACTCTAAGTAAGTAATTAATTTAATTTAAAATAAGATATTTAAAATGAGTTTATTGACATTTCACAAACCTGATAAAATATTACTTCAGAAAGCTACAGAATATGATGGTCTTTTTGAATTTAAACCATTAGAGCCAGGATTTGGTGTTACTATTGGAAATGCTTTGAGAAGAGTTTTATTATCTTCTTTAGAGGGTTATGCTATAGTTGGCGTTAAATTTAGTGGTGTAGATCATGAGTTTTCTACAATTAAAGGTGTGTTAGAAGACATAACTGAAGTAATTTTAAATCTAAAGCAAATTAGACTTAAAAAAGTTTTAGATGATGATTCTAATACTAACAAAATATTCTTAACTATTAAAGATAAAGAGCAATTTACGGCTGGTGAAATTGAAAAACATACAAATGTTTTTAGTGTTACTAATCCGGGTTTAGTAATTTGTAATTTAGAATCTTTAGTTACTTTAGAAATAGAATTAACTATACAAAAAGGAAGAGGTTATGTACCAGCTGAAGAGCATGAAATAACTGATGTACCTGTAGGATATATTCCAATAGATGCTATTTTTACACCAATAAAAAATGTAAAATATACTATTGAAAATACTAGAGTTGAGCAAAGAACAGATTTTGAAAAGTTAAATTTAGAAGTAAAAACTGATGGTACTATACATCCTGAAATTGCTGTAAAGGAAGCTTCTAAAATTTTAATTCAACATTTAATGTTAATTTCTGATGAAAACATTACTTTTGAAACTTCGGAAAGCAAAGAATTTGATATAGTTGATGAGCATGTTTTACAAATGCGTAAATTGCTTAAAACGAATTTAGAAGATATGGATTTATCTGTTAGAGCTTACAATTGTTTGAAAGCAGCAAAAATCAATAGCTTGGAAGAATTAGTAAGTTTCAATACAAATGATTTGTTGAAATTTAGAAATTTTGGAAAAAAATCTTTAGTGGAAATCGAAGCACTATTGATAGAAAAAGGTTTATCTTTTGGAATGGAAGTTTCAAAATATCAACTAGACAAATAATAGAATAAAATAGATACTTTAGGACAATGAGACACGCAAAGAAATTTAACCATTTAGGTAGAAAAACGGCACATAGAAAAGCTTTATTAATGAATATGGCTAACTCTTTGATAGAACATAAAAGAATTTTTACAACACTTGCAAAAGCAAAAGCTTTAAGAGGGTTTATAGAACCTTTAGTTACTAAATCAAAAGAAAATACTACACACAATAGAAGAACTGTATTTAGCTATTTGAAAAACAAATATGCTGTTACAGAACTTTTTGACACTGTAGCTACAGCTGTAGGAGATAGACCAGGTGGTTATACAAGAGTTATAAAAACTGGTTTTAGACAAGGTGATTCTGCTGATATGGCAATGATAGAGTTAGTTGATTTTAACGACATTTATACACAATCTTCGGAAACTAAGAAAACTTCTAAACGTTCAAGAAGAGGTGGTAAATCTAAAACTTCAGATGCTACTGAAACTTCTACAGAAGAAGCAGCTACAGAAGAATAAGAATTACTGAAAAAAATATAAAGCGGAATAAGTTATAAACTTATTCCGCTTTTTTGTTTATATCCTATGCTTTCTATTTTTTAAAACTTCAAATTTTAACTTTACATTTGCTGAAATAAAATATATTGCATGTCAGATTTAACAAAGGCTTACCTTTTACTCGAAGATGGAACTTTTTTTGAAGGAAAATCTTTAGGAGCAAAAGGCACAACTACTGGTGAAATTTGTTTTAATACGGGAATGACTGGTTATCAAGAGGTTTTTTCTGATCCTTCTTATTCTGGACAAATTATTATCATGACAAGTCCACATATTGGAAATTATGGTGCCAATTCTTTAGATGTTGAATCTAATACACCAAAAATAAATGGTTTAATTTGTAAAAAATTCTCTTTAAAATATTCAAGAGTTCAAGCAGAAGATTCCTTGCAAAATTATTTGGAAGATAATGGTGTTGTAGGAATTACAGATATAGATACGCGCTCAATGGTTTCATATATAAGAAACAAAGGCGCTATGAATTGTATTATTTCTACTGAATTTGATACTATAGAAACTTTAAAAACCGAATTAGCAAAAGCGCCAAATATGGACGGTTTAGAGTTGGCTTCTATTGTTAGTACAAAAGAAGTTTATGATTTAGGAAATGAAAATTCTAAGTTTAAAGTTGCGGTTTTAGATTTTGGTGTTAAACAAAATATTTTGAATTGTTTAGTAGATAGAGATTGTTTTGTAAAAGTTTTTCCGGCAAAAACATCATTCGAAGAATTAAAGAAATTTGCGCCAGATGGTTATTTTTTATCTAATGGACCTGGCGATCCAGGTGTAGCAACTTATGCTGTAAAAACAGTTAAAGAAATTATAAATTCAAATACACCGACTTTTGGTATATGTTTTGGACATCAAATTATTGCTTTAGCAAACAATATTTCTACCTACAAAATGCACCATGGACACAGAGGTTTAAATCATCCAATTTTAAACTTGGAAACAGGTCTTTGTGAAATCACTTCTCAAAATCATGGGTTTGGAATTTCTAAAGAAGATTTAGATAGAAATGAAAATGTAATAGCAACTCATCGAAACTTGAATGATAATACTATTGAAGGTATTCGAATGAAAAATAAAAATGTATTTTCTGTTCAATATCATCCAGAATCTTCGCCTGGACCACACGATTCAAGATATCTTTTTGATAATTTTATAAATTTAATGAGTAAATAATTTGCCAAAAGCTATTAGCTAGTAAACAAAGTTAAAAGCCAAAAGCCAAAACTTAAAAGCCAAAATATGAGTATAATTGTAAATGTACACGCAAGACAAATTTTAGATTCAAGAGGAAATCCAACTTTAGAAGCAGAAATATTAACAGAAGATGGAAATTTTGGAAGAGCAGCTGTTCCTTCAGGTGCATCTACAGGAATTCATGAAGCGATGGAGCTTAGAGATGGTGACAAAAAAGTTTATCTTGGAAAAGGTGTTTTAAAAGCTGTAGAAAATGTAAATACTAGAATCTCAGATGCATTAATTGGAGTAGATGTTTTTGACCAAAATCTAATTGATTCTATTATGAATGAGTTAGATGGGACAGAGAACAAATCTGTTTTGGGAGCAAATGGAATTTTGAGCGTTTCCTTAGCAGCTTCAAAAGCAGCAGCTTCGGCTTCAAACCAATCTTTATATAGATATATTGGAGGTGTAAATGCAAATACTTTGCCTGTGCCTATGATGAATATTATAAACGGAGGTTCGCACGCTGACAATAAAATAGATTTTCAAGAATTTATGGTAATGCCGTTTGGTGCAGAATCTTTTTCGCATGCTTTGCAAATGGGAACGGAAGTTTTTCATAGTCTTAGAAATGTTTTAAAATCAAAAGGATATTCAACAAATGTAGGCGATGAAGGTGGTTTTGCTCCAGAAATACAGTCTAACGAAGAAGCTATAGAAACTGTTTTGATAGCTATAGAAAAAGCAGGTTATGAACCAGGAAAAGATATTTGGATAGCTTTAGACCCCGCAGCATCAGAATTTTATGATACGAAAGAAAAAGTATATCACTTTAAAAAATCTACAGGTGCAAAATTATCTTCAAACGAAATGGCGCAATATTGGACAGATTGGGCAAATAAATATCCAATAGTTTCTATAGAAGATGGAATGGCAGAAGATGATTGGGCTGGTTGGAAAACTTTGACTGAAAAAGTTGGAAATAAAATACAATTAGTTGGTGATGATTTGTTTGTAACGAATACAAAAAGACTTCAACAAGGAATAAATCAGGGAATAGCGAACTCAATTTTGATAAAAGTAAACCAAATAGGAACTTTAACCGAAACAATAAATGCTGTAAATTTAGCAAATAGAAATGGCTATTCTGCTGTCATGAGCCACCGTTCTGGAGAAACAGAAGATGTAACTATAGCAGATTTGGCTGTAGCTTTAAATACAGGACAAATTAAAACTGGTTCTGCCTCAAGAACAGATAGAATAGCAAAATATAATCAGCTGTTAAGAATTGAAGAAGAACTAGGCTCAACAGCATATTTTCCAGGGAAAAACTTTAAGTTTATAAAATAAACAAAGAGCTAAACAAGGAAAAACTAATTAACTAAAAACTATTTAACTAAGAAATAATGCATCAAATTTTAGACGGAAAAAAACTTTCACAACAATTAAAAGAAGAATTGGCTGTATTTGTTTCAGAAAGAGTTTTAAAAGGTTTAAAAACACCGCATTTGGCAGCAATATTGGTAGGTTTAGATGGTGCTAGCCAAACATATGTAGCAAGTAAAATAAATTCGTGTAAGGAAGTTGGTTTTAAATCTACTTTACTGAATTTTGATGCAGACGCAACAGAAGAAGATGTTTTAGCTGCTGTACATCAGTTAAATAACGATAAGGATATTGATGGATTTATTGTTCAGTTACCTTTGCCAAAGCACATAAATGCAGACAAAGTAACCTATGCAATCGATCCAAAAAAAGATGTTGACGGCTTTCATCCTGTAAATATTGGAAACCTAACTTTAGGTTTAGATACTTACATTTCTGCTACGCCTTTTGGTATTATGAAAATGTTGGAACGATACCATATTGAAACTTCTGGAAAACATTGTGTAGTGGTAGGTCGAAGCAATATAGTGGGCAGACCAATGAGTATTTTAATGTCAGGAAATACAAACCCTGGAAATTGTACGGTAACGCTTTGTCATTCAAGAACAAAAAACATAGCAGAAGTTACTAAAACTGCCGATATTTTGATTGTAGCATTAGGGATACCAGAATTTATTACAGGCGAAATGGTAAAAGAAGGCGCAGTAGTTATCGATGTTGGAATTACTAGAGTGGAAGATAATTCTACCAAAAGTGGTTACAAACTAAAAGGTGATGTTCACTTTGAAAGTGCAGCCGAAAAAGCAAGTTTTATTACGCCAGTACCTGGAGGTGTAGGACCAATGACCGTTACCTCACTTATGCTCAATACCTTAAAAGCTACAGAATTAAAAGATTAATATATTTTTGATTATCTTTGGGCTATGAAAAATTATATAGTTGGCGTATTTAGTATAGTACTATTTTTTTCTTGTGAAGAAACGCCAAAAACATCTGCTCAAAATGACCAACAAAATTCGGAACGAGTATTGATTTTAGATACATTAGGAAATGAAATTACTATTGAAAAATCTTCTAAAATAGCAACTGAAAAACCTTTAGTGCAAACTTGTAATTTTGGTGAAGTAACTATAAATTTAGAAGAAAAAAATCAAAAACTATTTGTGAATTCAAACTGTAAAGTTGTAGAAGATTTTGTAATTGATTTAGATGCAAAGTTAGAAACATTATTTGAAACAGATGTTAATTCAGATGGTTATAACGAGTTTTATTGTCTAACAAAAACAGGTAATTTAATAGCTTATGCTTCATATAAAAATAAATCTTTTGGAGAAATTTATGTACCACAAAAGCCTTCGAAATTTTATAAAGATTTTAATGAATTAAAGCTTTGGGAAGTTAAAAAAAACCATCTAATTCTAACCTTTTCTAATGGTGTTGACAATGAAATTAATGTAGTACGATACATATTGAAAGAAGGTGAAACTGGTTTTATTTTAGAAGCCAAATAGTTTAAAATTGTTATGAAAGAGAAAGAATTATTGCTAAAAAAAATAGAAATGTCTTTAGATACTATGCGTTCGTATTTGAAAGAAGATGGTGGAAATATTGAAGTTATAGATTTATATGACGATAATACTTTAATGCTTAAATTTATGGGAAATTGTACAGATTGTTCGCAAGTAAGAATGACTAGCGCAAGTATAGAGCAAGCGATAATGAATTATATTCCAGAAATAAAAAAGGTAAATTTCGTAACCCATTAATACTATTTCAGAATGACAAAGAATGAATTAGTAGATCAAATTTTCCTTAAAAAATCTTTTTTGTGCGTTGGTTTAGATACTGATTTAAAATTGATTCCTAAATTTCTTTTAGATTTTGAAGACCCAATTTTTGAATTTAATAAAAAAATAATAGATGCAACGAAAGATCTTTGCGTAGCTTATAAACCAAATATTGCTTTTTACGAATGCCTTGGTTCTAAAGGTTGGGATAGTTTAGAGAAAACTGTAAAATATATTCCAAAAGATATTTTTACTATAGCCGACGCCAAAAGAGGAGATATAGGAAATACATCTAAAATGTATGCGCAAACTTTTTTTGAAACCTACAATTTTGACTCTGTTACTATTGCACCTTATATGGGAAAAGATAGCGTAGCGCCGTTTTTAGAATTTAAAGATAAATGGGCAATTATTTTAGCATTAACATCAAATGAAAGCAGCAAGGATTTTCAATTGATGAAAGAAGATGGCGAGTTTCTTTATGAGCGCGTTATGAAAACATCTTTTGAATGGGGAAATGACGAAAATATAATGTTCGTAACAGGAGCTACGCACCCAGAAAAATTTCAAGAATTGAGAGCATTAGCACCAAGTAGTTTTTTTTTAGTACCAGGAATTGGTGCACAAGGTGGCGATTTGGATAAAGTAGTTCAATTTGGCAGAAACAAAGAAATCGGTTTACTTATAAACTCTTCGAGAGGTATAATTTATGCTGGAAATGACAAGAATTTTGCCGAAAAAGCACGTGAAAGTGCTTTGGAACTAAGTAATCAAATGAAAAAATATTTCTAATTGATTTAGTTTTTTTGTAGTTTTATTTTTCATCAATTAATCTTTAGGTTTTATGAAAGAAGATTTTGTGCAGTATGTATGGAAATTTAAGCTTTTTAATGCTTTAAATTTAAAAACCCATTCGGGCAAAGAAGTTGAAATAATACACCAAGGTTTTCAAAATTTTGCTTCTGGACCAGATTTTACAAATGCCAAAATAAAAATTGGAGACCAAGTTTGGGCTGGAAATGTAGAGATTCATCTTACACAAAATGATTGGAATTTGCATAATCATCAAGATGATGAAGTGTATAATAATGTTATACTTCATGTAGTTTATATGCCAAGCGATGTGCTTGTAAAAACTAAAACAGGAAGAGAACTAGAAACCATATTTTTAAAAGATAAAGTTTTTACAGAAACAGAAAATAAGTACAATTATTTAATGCAAACAGAAAAATCTTTTGTACCCTGTGAAAAACTTTTAGAAATAGACGAAACTTTAAATACATCATATTACGACAGTCTTCTTTCTGATAGATTGGAAAGAAAAATTGGCGATATTGAAAAAGATTTGGAACTATGCCAAGGCGATTTAGATAAAGCATTTTTGATTAGTCTTTTTAAGTATTTTGGTGCGCCACAAAACAAAATTCCTTTTGAAATTTTGGCTAAAAATTTAGATTTAACACAACTTATTAAACAAGCAGTTTCTATAGAAAGTCTTGAAGCTTTTTTGTTTGGAATGGCAGGTTTTTTGAATAAAGATGTAGCTTGTGACTATAAAAACAAACTCGAAAATGAGTATGAATATTTGAAGCAATTGTATAGAATAGATTCGCTTTTAAATCAAAGCAATTGGAAGTTTGCAGGTGTGCGACCACCAAATTTTCCTACTGTGCGTTTGGCTCAGTTGGCTTCGGTTTTGTTTAAAGAACAGCGTTGGTTTTCTTATATTCAGCAGCAAGACGATGTTTCTATAATTAGAGAAAAACTTCAAGTTGGCACTTCAGCTTTTTGGAAAAGTCATTATAATTTTGGCAATATTTCACCAATTTCTAACAAAAAACTCTCAGAAGCATTTCTTGACAAAATAATGATAAACGTTATAGCGCCATTTCTCTTTTATTATGGTAAATTTGTGCAAGACGAAAAGTATATAGATAGAGCTTTTGAAGTTTTATTGGCTATAAAACCCGAAGAAAATCAAATTACAAAGTCTTGGAAAAAGATAGGTTTTTCAAATAAAAATGCTTTTGAGTCGCAAGCGTTAATAGAGTTAAAAACAAATTATTGCGACAAAAAGCGATGTTTGGATTGTAGAATAGGTTTTAAAATTTTGAAATAAATAATTATGGATAAATTAAGATATTTAGTAGAAAATACCATTTTTGGAGTATGTGTTTATTTAGGTAGAAAAATGAATATTTCATCAAGAAACGTTCGTATGTTTTTTATTTACACTTCATTTTTGACCTTTGGATCTCCTATTATTATTTACTTTATAATTGCCTTTTGGGTAAAAATAAAAACCATGATAAATGGTCAAAGAAATCCAGTTTGGGATTTATAAAATTGTGTGTATGAAGACGTTGTTTAGTGTATTTTTTATAGTTATTTCTCTTTTTTCATTTGGTCAAAAGAAAATGGGTGCTGCAGAAGATTCAGCAACAATTAAACCTAGAAAAGCAAAAATGGATTCTATTTTGCAAAATTCGGATAGAATTTTGGCAATGAATAAGGTAAAAGAAGTTTACGAAGGTGGAGCTATAGTGATACGCATAATACTAGATAAAAAAAGTGCTGAGTTATACAGAAATGCAGGAAATGATAAGGTCGCAGATAGAATAGAAGAAAAATTGAACAAAAAAAATAGAGCTTTGGCTTTAGCTTTTTTAGATGAGTATTTTAGATTTTGTCCAGTATATTTAATCGAAGCTCAAGATTATGGGCGTGTTTTGAATGGTGACGAGCAAGGTTATTTTTTAAATAGAGATTTGAAAGTGGACACTTCTATTAAAATGACTGAGAAAAATTTTATTTTTCTAGAGTTTAGTAATGTTTACGAAGTAGTAAAAAAAGATGATAGTTTTTATGAATCTGAAGTTACTTCTACACCAATAGCTTACAATGCTCTTGTTTTTAAAGACAAAAATTTACAACAAATTTTTTCTCCATATCCATATTACATCGGTAGCTCTGCTTTAACGATTGATACAAAATCTTGGGTAGATTGGGTAAAAGGAGCAGCATTTTTAACTTCATTGCCTACTTTAGATTCTGTAGTTATAGCTGATACTATTATATATGTAGGTAGTATTTCGCCAGAAGATACTTTGAACAATGATTCGATTATGTATAAAGAATATTATAAATACTTATTGAGGTGGAAAAATAATAATAAGTACATAAGTTCTAATATTGAAATGTTAACAAATAAGACAGCATTTTCAGAATACATTAAAAGAAAATATAAACTTGATAAAGATCAATTAGCACTGATACTTGGTGTGTGGGAGTATCAATTGCGTATTTATGGTTTTTATAGTTTTGCTCGCGATTATAAAAATAAAAAATGGTTTAAGCATCTATTTTCTTATCCTTTTGATATACCTAGCTATTATAATTCTAGTTATTTTAATTTCCCAAATTATAATTATATGCCAGATTATCAAAGAATACAAAACTTAAATAGATATTTTAATGGCTTTCCAAATCAATAATGAAAATTTTAGAACTTAACATTATAGAATATCAAGATGCTTGGGATATTCAAAAGCAACTTTTTAAGCAAGCTATTGAAAATAAATCAAACAATCTTTTAAACGAAAATACGTTAATTTTCTGTGAGCATCCTCCTGTTTATACTTTAGGGAAAAGTGGCGATGAAACCAATTTTCTTATGACAAAAGAAATGCTTGGCGCAGAAATTTTTAGAATAGAAAGAGGCGGCGATGTTACTTTTCACGGTTTAGGTCAGTTGGTTGGTTACCCTATTTTCGATTTAGAAACTTTAAATTTAGGTATTAAAGATTTTGTTTTTAAAATAGAGCAAATGATTATAAACACCGTTGCACATTTTGGTTTAAAAGCAGAAAGAGACGATAAAAATGCTGGTGTTTGGTTGGATGTTGGCAAAAAAAATCAAAGGAAAATAGCTGCACTTGGTTTCAAAATAAGCAAAAAAATATCAATGCATGGTTTTGCTTTAAACATAAATACAGATTTGAGTTGGTTTTCTAAAGTGGTGCCTTGTGGTTTAGTAGGTTTAGGCGTTACGTCTTTAGAAAAAGAACTAGGAGCGAAGCAAAATTTTGAAAGCGTAAAAGAGATACTTTTGAAAGAGTTTAAGAAGGAATTTGGATTATAGTTTTAGATTAGTAAAACGAATATTATTAAATTTAAGCCAATCTTAAATTATGAAGCAAAAATTCATAATTCATAATTTTTAATGTACTCTATCGCCTCTTAATTCAAGTGTCTGAATCATTTCAGCTTCAAATTCTAAATATTCTTCCCAACGAGCCATTACCTCATCTTTTGAATAAATAGTCATAGCAAGGTCTAAAAAAAGTCTAAAGTGACCAGCTTCAGAAATCATTAAAATTCTATAAAATTCTTTTAAATCTGCTTCGTCAATGTTAGTAGAAAGCAATCTAAATCTTTCACAGCTTCGAGCTTCTATCATAGCTGCTACAAGCAAACGCTCTACAACTTGTTGGTCTCTGTTTCCACCAGATTTCATAAAGTTTAAAAGGTTAATCACGTAGTCATCTCTACGTTGTGGGCCGAGTTTTAAGTTTCTTTCTTGTAGTTTGTCAACTACCATTCTAAAATGTCCCCATTCTTCAGTAACTATTGGCATTAAAGCATTTACTACTTCTTCATATTCAGAATATCCTTGTATTATAGAAATGCAGTTGGTAGTTGCTTTTTGCTCGCAATAGGCGTGGTCTGTAAGTATAAACTCAATACTTTTGTTGGTCAAATCTACCCATCTTGGGTCTGTAGCCATTTTTAATCCTCCTAGCATTTTTTTGTATTTTGTACTGCAAAGGTAAAGTTAAAAACTGCTTATTCTAAAGGATAGCGCTCAAAAAAATGAAATTCATCTTCAATTTCATCTGTTGAGTTGCTTTTTTTCTTTGGAAGATTTTCTTTATGGAAATATAAAGCTAAAATAATTCCTACAATTGCACCTGATAAATGACCTTCCCAAGACACACCTTCTTCTACCGAAAAAGGAAAAATGCCCCAAATCATACTTCCATACCAAGCTACCATAAAAAACGAAATGGCTAAATTGGCACTTTTACCAACGATAAAACCACTCAATATTAAAAAAAATGCGACACCATATATTACGCCACTTGCGCCAATGTGCATAGATCCATTTTGACCCAAAAACCAAAGTATTAAGCCAGAAACTATATAAATAATTAATAAAACTTTTAAACTTATTTTTTCATAAATTAGAAAAAGTGAAGCAAAAATCAAAAATCCCGATAAGGAGTTATTCATTAAATGTTCTAAATTTCCGTGTACAAATGGATATGTAAATATGCCAAACCATTGAGAAATATTATGAGGTTTTAAACTGAAATTTGAAAGAGAAAACCCTAAATACATATTGAATACTGCAACCAACCACCAAAGTAGAATGATAAATAAAGCAAGTTTTAGTTTAAACCAAAACATCTTTTTTTCATATAAAAGTGTATTCTGCACAATTGTATAAGTCAAAAAGCATTCCGCAACTTTTTATATGACAAAATTGCTACAAAACTTTATTCTATCTAATAAGGGTTACGTTTCCGTGTACTAATTTATTGCTCGAATCTGAACAAACTATATCAACAACGTAAACATAAACACCATTATTCATATAGTTTCCATTAAATTTTCCGTCCCAAGCATTACTAAAATCATCGGTTTCAAAAATTAGCTTTCCCCATCTGTCAAAAATTCTGAAATAATTAATTTCTGTTTTTAAATTTCTTAAACTTATTGGTTTAAAAACATCATTTTTATTATCGTCATTTGGTGTAAATACATTTGGAAACAACAAGAAATTATCATCGCACATATTAAATACTTCTACCAAAATAGTATCTATGCTTTTGCAGCCAAATTCATCTTCGATACTTATTATAAACGATGTAGTTTCATTTGCTATAAAAGTATTAGTTGTACAATTATTACAACTTAAATTTTCTGAAGGCGACCAATTAAAATCGCTAATACCTGGCGAAAAAGCATTCATATTTACTTCAGTGCCTATCAATACTTTTTGGTCTTCGCTTACAGTTAATGGAGGTAAATTTCCTACCGTTAAAAATAAAGTATCATTGTATGTACACCCAAATTCATTTATAGCATTTACAAAATAAGTGTTGCTACTTACACCAAAAATTGTTGGGTTTGGACAGTCGGCACAAGACAGATTTGTGTTTGGTGTCCAAGTAATTGTAGCATTATCTTGAAGTGATGGCAAGATAGAATCTGTTCCTAAACAAAGCAACATACTATCCAAATCGAAAGCAAATGTTGGTATTGGATTTATGACAATACTATCTGTTAGAGTACTTTCACAACCTTTTTCGGTTAAAATTTCTAAACTTACAAAATAAGTTCCTGCTGTATCAAAAGTAATACTTGTTGGGTTTTGCAGATTTGAATTTGTGCCGTTTCCAAAATTCCAATTCCAAGCTACAATTGTACTATCTGCCGACGATAAATTTGTTAAACCAATATTTACTGGTGGGCAAATTATAGCTGGAGGAGTAAAACTAAATAGGGCTTTTGTAGAAGAATCTGAGACTATAGTTTGCAGTTGACTAACAGTGTCGGCACATATTCCATTATTTACTATTAAGCTTACATCAAAAATTCCATCAGTTGTGTAATTATGATTCGGGTTTTGAAGCGTAGAAGTATTGCCATCGCCAAAATTCCAAAGCCAATTATTTACAGGCTGTGAAGATTGAGAAGAATCTGCAAAATTTATAATATTTGGTGTACATATATAATCTGTATCGATATTCATTTGCGCAGCCAAACTAGCAGTAAAAATAGTATCAAAATAATAAGGTATTAAACAACCTGTGATGTCTTCTAAAATTACTAATGGAAAAAATGTACTAGAATTTGTGTATGTATGAGAAAAATTCAATAGATTATTATTAACAACATTTCCGTCTCCAAAATCCCAAATTTGATTTATTGAATTTGGACTTATTATACTAAAATCTACAGCAAAATCTATACAGCCGGTGTCTTCAGAAACCGATAATATTCCTGTTGGTCCGCTTACGGTTATAAAATTTGGTTTTATAATAGAATCTATACATCCTGCTGTATTTGTTACTACCAGTTTTACATCAAAGCTACCTACAGTTGAAAATACTGTGCTCGGGGTGGGAACTGTAGATGTGTTTCCATTTCCAAAATTCCAGTTCCAAGATGTAGGGTTTGGGCTTGCCAATTGGTTAAAATTTACTATAAAACCTGTACAATTTCCTACTGTCGAATCTGCTGCAAAATCAACATTTAAAGTATCAACAGATATTGCATTTGGTTTTATAAATGTTGTGTCGCAGCCATTATTATCTAACAAATATAATGAAACAGTATATATTCCACTATTAGCATACGAATGTGTTGGGTTTTGAAGGCTTGAAGTATTTCCATCTCCAAAATTCCAATTCCAACTTGTTATTGTTCCGCCCAAAGATGTTGAAGTATTATTAAAAGTAACATTGCTATTTACACATACTAAGCTAGGATTTGAAAAACTCGGTAAAGGGCCAGTAGATGTTATATAATTTATTTTGTTTAAAGTATTTACGCAGCCTGCGCTATCTGTAGTTGTTAAGCTTACATCAAATGAGCCTACACTTGTATAATTGTTTGTAGGGTTTTGTAAAGTAGATGTGTTCCCATCGCCAAAGTTCCAATTCCAATTTATAATTGGCCCAGCTACAGATGTAGATAAATCTGAAAAAGTAGCTAAAAAATTTCTACATCCGCTTGTGTCTATTGCTTCAAATTGAGGTGAAGAACCTATTACATTTATCATTTGAGCATAAAATATAGTATCTAAACACCCAAAACTATTTTCAATAATTAGTGTAACATCATAGACTCCAGTATTATTGTAAGTATAATTTGGGTTTTGTACTGAAGAACTTCCACCATCTCCAAAGTTCCAATTCCAAGCTACAGCTAAGTTTGAACTATCTGTAAACTGAACCGCAAAAGGAGCACAACCTAAAGAGTCGTCGCTATAAAATCCAAGTGTAGGTTGCTGTATAGTAAAACTTTGTGTTAAAGAATCTATACACCCAAAAGTAGTATTTTCGACATAAAGCGTAGCATCATAGATACCAATATTCGGGAAAATATAGTCCACATTTTGACCTGTTAATGTATCACCGTTTATATCCCAAAGCCAATTGTCAGGTCCAATAGAACCATCTAAAAATGAAAGACGTAAAAAATTATCACAATCTACTTCCGCAGAAAACAATGCTATTGGTGGGTGAATTCTAATTAAATCAGGATAACTTATTGAACTTGCACAGCCATTATGAAATGCGGTAAGTGTAACCTCAAAAAGACCCGTGTCTCCATATTCATAGAAAGCGTCATAACTTTGAGCTATACCGCCATCTCCAAAATCCCATCGCCAAGTTACGTCATCTATCAAAAGTGTATCTGTTAAATTTGTAAAAGTAATACCTTCTATTTTACATGCAACAACAGGTGTAGCTGTAAAATCAACTGTAAAAGCTTGTCCTACATCTACTTTTTTTAAAGGATTTATAGTATCTCTACAACCATTATTATCTATAACTATTAAACTTATATTGTAAGTGCCGGTATCAGTATAGACGTGCGTTGGATTGTTTGGTCCGTTTTGCTGCATTCCATCACCAAAATCCCAAATCCATTGGGTTATACCATTCGGGCTTGTGCTTAAATCAGTTATAGAAATTGTTTTTGGGTTACATCCAAATGCAGAATCTATATTAAAATTGGCAACAGGTGGTACTATATTTATTAAATTTGGTTGGTTAAAAGTTCTAGAACAACCAGCTGCATTTGTTACTACTAGCGAAACGTTAAAACTTCCTGGTGTGTTATATGTATGTAATGGATTTGCTAAATTAGAACTTGTTCCATCTCCAAAAGTCCAGTTATAGTTTGTTACTGCGCTTGTAGTAGAAGTAAATTGAACCGGAAACGGATAACCACAAGAATCTGTTTGGTCAGCTACAAAAGTTACAGTAGGAATTGCATTTATAGTTATATAATTCACTTTAGTTTCTATATCATTACATCCCGGTTTTGTCGTTGTCAAAGTTACCGTATATACACCCGGATTATTGTATGTTTTTGTAGGATTTGCTAAGGTAGAATTAGGAGATCCGTCTCCAAAATTCCAACTTCTTGTAGTTGGTGTCAATGCAGATAAATCAGTAAATTGAATTGCTTGTCCTGCACATCTAGTAGTGAAATTTGCAGTAAAATCTGCATTTTGAGGTGTTAGTTTTATGAAATTTGGTTTTACAATAGTATCGTTACAGCCATTTTTATTTACTACCAATGTTACCGTATAATTTCCAAAAACAGTGTATAAATTTGTTGGGTTTGCTAAAACAGAAGTTGTTCCGTCTCCAAAATTCCAAAAATATGTTGAGCCAAAATTGTTTGTACTTGCATTAGAAAAAATAACATTATTTGGTACTGAACAATTTTGTGTATCGATTGCTGTAAAATTTGCAATCGGTGCACTTATAGAATTTATATAGTCCAATTTATTTTGCTGAGTTATACAACCGCTGCTGTCTGTTACAATTAGTGTAACATCAAATTCACCAGGCCCAAAAACATGACTTGGGTTTATAAGATTGCTCGTGTTTCCATCACCAAAATTCCAAAGAGCAGCAGCTATTCCAGTGCCAGTGGTACTTAAATTTGTGAAATTTACATTCAAATCTGAACAGCCAATAGTATTATCTGCCATAAAATTTACTACCGGGTTTGTATAAATTGTTACTGTATCATAAGAAATACTCGTTGTAATGCCATCGCTTACCTCTAAAGAAACCACATATAAACCTGGTGTAATGTAAACTGCACTTGGATTTTGTAATGAAGATGAATTTCCATTTCCAAAACTCCAAACCCAAGATGTTGGTGAGCCCGAAGATAAATCAATAAAATTTACAGCCAATGGGCTACAGCCATTTGGAGAGCTTAGGCTAAAGTTAGAATTAACCTGACTTAAGCTTAAGTTTATTATTAAAGTTAATATGACCGATAGGGGTATTCGCATATTGTTTTTTTTAAAATGTCTTAAATAATTACTTATACATCCATATAGCTTACAAAGTTACAAAGTTGTTGTTAAAATATGAAATACATTTTTTATATTTTGTGAATTAAAGAAAGTTTAACTAAAATTGAATGAATCACAAGTTAGTTTAAATGTAAATATATAATTAATAAGTTATTGAATTGCAATATATTAAACTAAATTTTAGAATTTTTTATGAAATTTAAACCCCTTGAGAATCTCTTAATTTTTAATTTGTGACTTACTAACCGATTTATTTAATTTAAAGTAGCTTTATTTCAGTTTTGATCTTGGATGAAATTGATTAATTGTACTTTTTAAATAATCATTATTTAGATGGGTATAAATTTCGGTTGTTGTTATAGAAGAATGTCCCAACATTTCTTGTACAGCTCTTAAATCTGCTCCGCCTTCTATTAAATGTGTAGCAAAAGAATGTCTGAAGGTATGTGGACTTACACTTTTCGAAATTCCAGCTTTCAAAGCAGCATCTTTTACAATATAAAAAATCATAACTCTGGTAAGTTTATTCCCTCTTCTATTTAAAAACAAAAACTGCTCTTTTAGTGGTTTTAGCTCTTTTCTATAATCTAAAATATAGTTTTTTATATATGTATTACTAATACTTCCTAATGGAATTAGTCTTTCTTTATCACCTTTACCTATCACTCTTATAAAATCTACATCCAAATATAAATTAGACAATTTTAAGTTTATCAATTCAGAAACCCTTAGGCCGCTACTGTACAATAGTTCTAGAATGGTTCTGTTTCTATAACCCAAATCATCACTTAAATCTATCGCTTCTAGCATCTGCTGTATTTCATTATAACTGAGTGTATCTGGAATTTTTCGCTCCAGTTTTGGCAACTCTAACAAATATGCAGCATTTTCTGTAACCAAATTCTCAATGCTCAAATATTTAAAAAAGCTTTTTAATGCCGATATTATTCTCGCTTGCGACCTTTCATTAAGCCCTAAATCATAAAGATAAATTAAGAAATCTTGCAACTCTGAATATTTAAGTGTCGTAAACGATTTAGAACCTTTACTTAAAATAGTATATTGAAGCAGTTTGTTTAAATCTTGTTCATATGCAAGCATAGTGTTCTTGCTCAATCCTTTCTCAAGTTTAATATAAATAATAAATTGTTGTATAAGTTCTTGATTCATGGCGCTATAAAAGTAATAAATATATCAATAGTACATATATTTGTGCAAAGCACTTCAAGAATAAAAAAGAATTCTTTTATGAAAAAAATTATCATTGTCAATGGTCCAAACCTAAACTTATTAGGCACTAGAGAAAAATCTGTCTATGGAAATCAAGATTTTGATTCATTTTTAGATAAGTTGAAAATAGATTTTAAAAATATTGAGATTTCATATTTTCAATCAAATATAGAAGGTGAGTTAATAAATAAAATTCAAGAAGTTGGTTTCTCTTTTGATGGCATAGTTTTAAATGCTGGTGGCTATACGCATACTTCAATCGCTATTAGAGATGCTATTTCTTCTATTAATACACCAGTAATAGAGGTACATATTTCTAATATTTTTGCCAGAGAAGAATTTCGTCACACCTCTTTAATCTCACCTGTTTGTATAGGTTCTATTTCTGGTTTTGGTTTAAAATCATATGAGTTAGCATTGCAAAGCTTCCTCTATTAAATAATCATATAAAAGAAATGGAAATAAAAGTAGATATAAGTTGTCCTAATTAAAAAATTGACTTTAAAAGGTAGCCCTTATTCCATAAAATTGTGGAGAAACGGAAATTTTATAGGGAATCTCACACATTTTTTCAAAAATGATCTTGTTTAACTCCTAAATGCTATTTTAAACAGTCAATGCTTTGAAGTATAAATAATCAAACTATTATTTAAAACATTGTTGAGATAGTTTCAATCATGCTTCTTTCATTATTATGTTAAGAATAAAAAAATAGTATTTTTAATGACAGTCCGTTTTTATGCAAAATCATGATTTTACGTCATAGCAAATGAGACACATTCCGATGGCTATCAAAAGAAGCTATCTTTATAATTAAAACAGAATGCTTCATCGCAATGATCTGTCTTTAAAAACAAATCATTTCACTATAATTTTCTGAATAATCTGTTTTTTTATATAGCAAATGCTGTTTAATTACTTTGTTCCACTTCTGAGTTGAGCATAGCTTATTCAAAAAAGTCAAATAGTTTAACGATTTCTTATTCACATACAACCTTTTTAAAGTTATTTGTGTTTTATTATAAAATATAGTTACAAAAAAAAATTTTTTCGAGTTTTTTTAACATTAGTGTCCGATAAAAAAAATTAAAGAAGGAACTTGT